>Ga0308156_1001655_pt1 | contig 24122 bp, 22 predicted proteins | sample PhyAR2_FD_201041 | JGI IMG/M metagenome (GOLD analysis project Ga0308156, IMG submission 201041) | Phyllosphere microbial communities from UC Gill Tract Community Farm, Albany, California, United States - DLSL A.R2 | ecosystem: Host-associated > Plants > Phyllosphere > Unclassified | place: USA... | reverse complement strand
TTTTTGTTCTTTTTCTTCCCAAATGAACAGTTCTGTGAAATAATCAACAAACAACTCACAAATCTATCGCATAGCCATATTTAATAAAAAAGCTGCCTCAATAAATTTGAGACAGCTTCTTTTTTTTTTTGTAGCTTTTTATATTCAAGAAGCAAGTTGTTTCATTAATAAAGGCATCTGCTCCTTTGAAAAAATCTCTTCTGCCCCAGCGTCCCGCATTTTCATCCGTTCATTTTCATCACTGCTCGATGTCAGACCGAATATTCTGACGGAGGGAAACTTTTCTTTCATTATTTTTGCCGTTTCTATTCCGTTTAGCACGGGCATATGTAGATCCAGTATACATATCTGAGGAAGTTCATGTCCGTTGTCATGGAGGTAGTCAATTAAGTCCATCCCATTAGAAGCACAATAAACCAAATTCAATAAATGAGATTGAGTCATTGCGCGCATCAGTATATGATGAATCAATGCATCATCAGCATAGACAATCGTACATTTACTTTTGATATCCATTTGAAAAAACCGTCATTTAGTAATTATAAAAACAATATTATATAAATATGTAATAAAATAAAAAATACAGAAAAATTTAGTAATAATAATGTCATTATGCAGTTTTATGTCAAAATATCTACTATTAGTAATTCAACAATCTTTACATGTGATTTATTCAAAAAGAACACCATAGGTAGCAGATCTTTCCGTATAAATAGTATGAGGAAAGATTAAATAAAAAAGAGCGGAAGATCAGTAGAACACCTGCTAAAAGTCATCTTCAATAATTTTGGCCACTCTTCCTATTTGGCCGTCCGTCAATCTCACTTTAATTCCTCTCGAATGATAAGAGGATGAGGTCAACAAGTCCTTCACAATCCCCTCTGTAAGATTTCCAGTACGTTGATCTTTTTTTAAGATGATATTCACCAACATACCAGGCTTTACATCTGCTCTATTTCTTCCATCCATGACCAAACTTAGAAAAATTGTTTTTCAAATGCAATATAAATAGAGAATTTATTGTTGTAAAAATCTTCATCCTAAAGGCTGTAATACAATCAATGAAAACATATGAGGGGCTAATGCAGCTAGCGGATAATTATACAACGCGAAGCCTTTTCCTGTAAGCGTACCGATATCATAAAGTAAAGGGGACTTTGAATTTAGCCCCCCTTTACTTTATGATATACATGCCGTCAGCATCGGCTGGCGATCGATTGAGTTATTTAAAGAGCTTAAAAATATCATTTCCGAATATAAAGACCATTAAAGCCAAAAGAATAAAGAAACCAACCATCTGCGCTTTTTCCAGGAATTTCTCGCTCAATGGCTTACCTTGTATCATTTCAATCAATAAGAATAATACGTGCCCACCATCCAGCGCTGGAATAGGCAATAGGTTCATAAATGCCAATGCCATCGATAACATACCTACCAAAGACCAAAAACGGATCCAATCTACCTCCGTACCAAACAAAGTTGCGATACCAATGGGACCCGATAAGGCTTTATCAGCACGCACTTCACCTTTGAAAATTTTGCCAAATCCTTTGGCATTATCGGTAATCACTGTAAAAGCCTTCTTTGCACCAATTGGGAATGCCTCTGTCAAAGTATATTGTGTTGTAAAAGACTTGATGGAATAATCACGGTTAATGCCTATTCCCAGCATAGCATCAGCAGGAACATTTCCTTGCAGTGAAACTTCCTCTCCATTACGCAGTACTTTAATAGCAACAGTTTTATTTATATTCGCTTTTATTTGTGTCTTAAATTGGTCAAAGAAGGGAACCTGCGTACCATTTACAGCGATAATGCTGTCGCCTTTCACAAACCCCATTTTACTAGCCACCGATCCTGGAGCAACTTCAGCAACACTTGTTGTTCTAACACGTGGTTCAATAAACTTCTCTCCTTTTTTGTCAGAAAGTGTATTTAATAAATCGGCTGGAACTTTGACATCTTCAGTCACACCACCACGTTCGACGGCGAGTGTAACTCCGCCCATCAAGACTTTGGAACTGATCAATTCCGAGTAGTTCTCTACGCGGTGACCATCAATTGCGACCACCTTATCACCGGCTTTCAAACCAATAGATTCACCAATAGAGCCCGGCACAATACCGTTTACAAGCTGGTTCATTTTGATATCCGTATTGCCCATTTTAAAAGTCAGCATCCAAAAAACAACAACACCGACCACAATATTGACAATAATACCGCCCAACATAACAATCAAACGTTGCCAAGCTGGTTTTGATCGAAATTCCCAAGGCTGTGGTTCACCCTTCAATTGCTCTGTATCCATCGACTCATCGATCATCCCAGCAATTTTGACATAACCGCCTAATGGTAACCAGCCAATACCATATTCACATCCTTTATAATTGAATTTAAACAATTTCACTCCCCAAGCATCAAAGAACAAATAAAACTTTTCTACCTTGATACCAAATGCACGCGCTGCTAAAAAATGTCCTAACTCATGTAGAACAATTAAAATTGACAAGCCTAGAATCACTTGTCCGACCATAATTAAAACACCCATGTATGCTTTTTAAATTTAATCTTTGATTATTTCCTTTGTTATTAATCTTGCTACACGATCGGTTTCCAGATAATCATCCAACGTCGGTGTAGCAATAAATTGTACTTGATCCAATGTCTGTTCAATAACATCACTCATCTCCAGAAAACCAACTCGATCTTTCAAGAACGCATCTACAACGACTTCATTGGCGGCATTCAATACGCAGCTTCTATTGCCACCGGCCCGCAAACTTTCATAAGCAAGAGCCAGATTTCTGAAGGTTTCCATATCTGCTTTTTCGAAACTGAGCGTTGGATAGTCCATGAAATTAAAACGCTCAAAATTATTTTCGAAACGTCCTGGATATGTCAACGCATATTGGATCGGCAATTTCATATCAGGTACCCCCATTTGCGCTTTCATAGAACCGTCTTGAAACTGAACCAGGGAATGCACAATGGATTGAGGATGTACAATGACATCAACTTGATCTATCGACAGATTGAAAAGCCATTTTGCTTCAATGACTTCTAAGCCTTTATTCATCAAAGAAGCGGAATCAATCGTGATTTTGGCTCCCATAGACCAATTGGGATGCTTCAATGCTTGAGCCTTGGTAACACATTGAAGCTCTGCTCTACTTTTACCTCTAAAAGGCCCGCCAGAAGCGGTAATGTAGATTTTCTCTATCGGATTATGCTCCTCTCCGGTCAAACACTGAAAAATTGCCGAATGCTCTGAATCCACAGGCAGCATTCGAACGCCATATTCATGCACCAAAGCCATAATCAGCTCGCCAGCGACAACCAGTGTTTCCTTGTTAGCCAAAGCGATATCCTTTTTGGATTGAATCGCTTTCACAGTAGGCTTTAATCCGGCAGACCCAACAATCGCATTCAAGACAACATCAACATCTTCATATTGAACCACTTCAACCAACCCAAATTCACCTAAAAGAACAGCGATATTATGCCCTTTTAGGGCGTCCTGAACATAACTATATTGAAGGGAATCCGTTACAACAACTGCTTTGGGCTTAAACTCCAAAGCCTGCTGAATTAACAATGATGCGTTGCTACCACATGTCAAAACGACTGCTTCAAATTGATTAGGAAAGGCTCTTATAACATCCAAGGCTTGTGTGCCTATACTTCCCGTTGCCCCTAAAATGGCAATTCCTTTTTTACTCAAAACCTTTGCTATTAATTAAAATATATTTTTTAAAATCTTTGGATCCTCTCCACCATGATAATCTGCCATCATTGAACGATAAGCTACCGAAACGACAATGCAAGCTAAAGGTACAACCAAAAAAGAACTCACGAGGTTCAAAATAATAAAAATTATGTAATATTCTAAAAAATTAAAATACATCTGTAGCAACTGAAAGAAAGCAAACACAGCCAAAATCAACAACAGTTTAAACACGTTACCCTTTGTCAGTGCAAAACTAAAACGCAAAGATTTGAAAGTACCCGCGTGTTTATCAATAATGAAGAATGGATAAAATGCCACTCTTATAATCAGGAGAAAGGTCAATATGGCTGCCACAAAAACGACAAACATCGTAAAATTGCTCATCAGCTCCACACGATTTTCACCGTTTTCAAACAAATAAAGAAAGGGTAAAGAAACTGCCCCCAACAGCAGTAAGAGCATTATTGAAAGCACCATGATACTGAGCATAGCTCCGAAAAAGTAAACGAGTTCCTTTGAACTTGGGATACATTGAATCAGTTTCTTATCATGATTTCCATCTATCAGACTCAAAATATACTTAAACAAAGTCATATTCAATCCGAAATACATTACCATGAAAAAAAACGCCATAAAACCACTCAACACTACATTGAAATCACTAATCGATGTTGCAAGATAATTGGAGAGTCCAGAAGTCACAAATAACAGAAAACAAAGCCCGGCAACCGAAAAATAATGCTTTTTCAGCAACTCCAATGACTTATTAAAAACCTCATTAACGGCAAAAGTACTTTCCTTTAGGAATTGAATCATTTTATCTTTGAATAAACTTCTACAAAGATGCCATATTTTTTAATTTTCAACAATTTACACACACAGAAAAATCACTTTTTTTCTCATATTTAACATAAAGAAGAACCCGATGGAGAATATTTGGCAGCGTGAATAAATGAAAATACTCCGTAAAATAAAAATCCCCTATCGAAGTGACAGGGGAAGCTATATTTTCACCTTAGTTAGGCTTATTTAAACTCTTTTGGAAGCGGCTTTTCCAGTAAATATTGATAGTAAAAACGCGCACGTTCGTTAAAATCATATTTGCTTTTCGATCGGTCAAATCCATGCCGGCTTCCAGGATAAATCATCAATTCGAAAGGAACATTTCGATCAGTCAATTTATCGACGAGCTGGATTGTATTCTGCAGATGTACATTGTCGTCCATATCGCCATGCATAATACGCAACACACCTTTATAATGATTAGCATAAGTCAATACAGATCCGGCCTTATATCCATCCGGATTGTCCTGCGGTGTATCCATCCATCGTTCTGTGTAATGACTATCATAGAGATCCCATGACGTTACAGGCGCACCTGCAATACCGAAATCAAATACATCAGCGGCTTTTGTCATCGCTAAACAGGTCATGTATCCACCATAGCTATGGCCTGTGATAAGCACCTTGTTTTTAGCCACCCATGGTTGTGATTTCAACCATTTAACGATGGTTGAATAATCAATAATCTCCCAATGACCAAGATTACGGTGCATATAGGCAACACCTTTTTTGCCAAAATGCCCCGAAGCACGGTGATCTGCGGAGACTTGAATAACTCCTTCATTAGCCCAATACTGGTTGTTTGTCCCTTTCCAGGTATCTTTTACTGTCCCAGCATCCGGTCCACCGTAGATACTGAAAACAACCGGATAAACTTTCGATTGATCAAAATCTGTCGGATAAGTTATTGTCAGGGGAAGATTGAACAATCCGTCATCCGATTTAATATGTAAATATTCGGTTTTACCGTACGTATAGGAAGCAAAATCTGCTGCTTTGCTATCCGCCAATTGCCTAACGACCTTACCCCGATTATCCAACAGTGCAAATCTATCTGGTGTACTTACATTAGAATATTTAGTAATAAAATACTGGCCATTGGGCGATACATTAACATCGTGTGAGTACTCACCAAAAGTCAGACGTTTGAGATTTTTACCCGAATAATCCACACGGTAAAGATCAAACCGCGCTGAGTTTTCTTTACGTGCAGTAAAATAGATCACCTTGTTTTTTTCATCGATCCGCTTCAATTCGGACACCTGCCATTCACCAGAGGTAATGGGATTTACCAAAGTACCGTCCAATTTATAGAGGTAATAGTGGGCCCAACCTGACTTGTCCGATTTTAAGATATAATATTTATTATCAGCAAGATAAGTTATACGCTCATCGTGATCCAAATTGATCCATGAAGACTGACGCTCATCATAGATTTCTTTTTTTAAACCAGAGTTCGGATCGACCTGATAAAACTTTAAATTGTTCTGATCCCGGTTCATCCACTGTACCATTAGATTTTTACTATCAAAGGCCCAATAAGGCTGACCGAAATACTGATCGTCTTTTTCGTTAAAATCAGCCCATGTAACTTTGCCCCCAGCAAGATGAACTATACCGACTTTGACTTCTGGATTCGGGTCACCCGCTTTAGGGTATCTTGTTTCCTCGAGATAACCATGCTGACCTTTCGACGAATAAATAGGAAACATCGGAACCTTTGTATCATCGAACCGCATAAATGCTATCTTACGACTATCTGGAGACCACCAAAAAGCTTTGTACTTTGTCGGACGCCCAAGAATCTCCTCGTAATACACCCAAGATGACCAACCATTGTAAATGACGTCAGTACCATCATTTGTATATTGCATCTCTTCTCCGGACACCACATCCACGCTGTATAAATTACTTTTGCGCGTGAAAGCCACATATTTACCATCTGGTGACAACGTGGGGTTTTGTTCGGCAATGTCAGGCGAATTGGTAAGCTTCTTTACGGCTCCATCACTGCTTTTTAGGAAGATATCGTTGTTATCGATGTAGACAACCGTTCCTTCTTTAGCAGGAATTGTATAAATACTTCTGTTGCCTGATTTAACGTCGACCTGATACAAACGACCATCGTTTACATCATTCTCCAGGTAAGCTGTTCCGTCTGCCCAGCCAGGATACTGATTGGTGCGGACCGTCAAAGATTGCTTTTGCCCCCAGGACTGCGCAAAATCCAATTTCTTCTGCGCAACACCAGTCTCGTGCACAAAAAAAACGATAGACGCACCTAAGAGTACTCTTGATACCGTATTCATTACTTTTTGGATATGTTTATTATTATTTGGGCTAAGATAAAGAATTGTGACAAATAACGATGATTTTGCCTGTAACAAGCTTAATTCACATGCTGTTTATTCTTTAGCTTATCAAAAGTCGAACAATAGTGCGGATTATTGACTAAGGATGATGGTCAAAAAGGTTTAGCTGTATACCTTCCTTTGGAAAATCAGTTTCTTCTACAAAGTTGGATATTGACACCCCCAACAGACGCACCTTGTTTAGCAGCTCAACCTTGTTTAACAGACGATGCGCTGTGGCGTAAATTTTGTCTTCGGAGTCGAAACTACTTTCTATGGTTGTGCTACGTGTCAGCTGCACAAAATCCGCATACTTAACTTTCAAGGTTAACGTTCGTCCAGAAACTTCCTTTTTCCCAATACGTAACCACAACTGTTTACAGAGTCGATGCAAAATGCTGTTTAATTCTTCAAATGCTTCTACATCCACCTCAAAAGTATCCTCAATACCAATCGATTTACTGCTGCGATTAGGAACAACTGGACGGTCATCGATACCTCTGACAATACGGTAAAAAAAATGACCTGTCTTTCCAAACCAACGGACCAGATCATCTTCACGCTGTTTTTTTAAATCGAGCCCCGTAAACAGCCCCAGTTCGTGCATTTTCTTTGCAGTGACTTTCCCTACGCCAAAAAATTTATCTACGGGCAATGACTCCATAAACTTGACAATTTTAGAAGGACCAATAAATGTCAAACCATTGGGTTTATCCATATCTGAAGCAATTTTCGCTACAAATTTATTGACAGACACACCAGCGGACACCGTTAAGTTCAGTTCGTCCTTTATAGCTCCTTTAATCGCCTTTGCAATATCGATTGCCGAACCGATTCCCTGTTTATCCACTGTAACATCTAAATATGCTTCATCCAGGGAAAGTGGTTCAATTAAGTCCGTATACCGTAGAAAAATCTCCCTGATCTGATACGAAACCTGGCGATAAACATCAAAACGGGGATAAGTGAAGATAATATGAGGGCACAGTTGAAGAGCCTTTCTTGAGCTCATAGCAGATTTGACACCAAATTTTCTTGCTTCATAGCTTGCTGTCGCAACCACCCCTCTCCCATCTGGTGATCCGCCGACAGCGATTGCCTTTCCCCGATATTCGGGGAAGTCGCGCTGATCTACAGATGCATAAAATGCGTCCATATCCAAATGAATAATCTTGCGATATACCCTTGCTGAGTCCATTAGACAAATTTACAAAAATTAGCATAACAGCACACACCAAGGAGAAAATAACTAATAGAATTAGCATCCACCAAAATACCTTTTTCATTGACTTTAAATAAAAACCACTAGCATTTATGCCGTTCATTATTTATCTTTAGATGAAATTACACAATAGGGTATCGAAAGAATACATTTCTAATTGTTTTACAAACTGTTTCAAACCATTTTAATTCAAATACATAATGGAAAATTTACCTGAACAACAAAAGAAGAAATCCGGATTAAAAAAATTTTTGCTCATCCTGATCCTCTTTATCCTCGTCGGGGGTGGCTCATATGCCTACTGGAAATATTATTATGTATTCGGTGAGGGTGTCAAGTCGGGTTATCTTAATTATGCTGTAAGGAAGGGTAATATTTTTAAGACATATGAGGGCAAGCTCATCCAAGAAGGATTTGGAAGCATCAAAACTGGAGGAATAGCCAGCAATCAATTTGAATTTTCTATTGAAGACGATTCAGTTTTTCAACAATTGGAGCTAAACAGTGGCAAATATTTCGATCTACGTTACAAAGAATATCATGGAGTGCTTCCTTGGCGCGGAAATACTGTCTATGTTGTTGACAAGATTGTTAATATGAAATAGAAACTTCGCTGGTGATACAGCGAAGTTTTCAAATGATGGATCGAAATCAGTTGTATGGCGCTGTTATAGTGACGCCAAGATATAAGTTGCTCCACTTTCTTGGCATGGGTGTACCCTGCAGAAGATCTTCGGCACTGACAGACTTATGCTTGTGCCAGAAATACGTCGCGGACGATCATTTTATCATTGAAATAACTTCTCAGAACCGTTCCATCACCGTGGAGTGTCCATACTTCGCGAGGATCAACCATTTTGATATACTGGAGAATGTCGTTCCAGTCCACGTGATCGGAAATATAGAGTTCGATATCATTCTGTGCCTGCAGGCGCTTCCAGCCCGAAGCGAACGCCCGCAATACTTTGGTCGCTCTGAAGTAACTATTAAATGTCATTGGGGGAACCAGATAAACTTTATTTTGTTCGCCCTGTTTCATTTCCTTCCTGTTATAAGGCTCGTAGTTTAATTTCTTCAGTCCATATGCATCATACAGTCTATGGTACGGTAATATTCCACTATGCACAAGTACTTTTCTATCCGGACAGTATCTATTGATCAAATCAGTAACTCGCTGCGCCTTCCCCAGTACATAAGTACCCAATAAGATATTGCTGGCGTGACCATCCAATTTTTTGATTTCCTCGGCCGGGTCAGGATGGATAACAGCTGGATTTGCAAAGGTACTTTCGGTAATCAATACATCAGCATGATGCATTTCGATGGGTTCACAGGTATCATCGGGCTGTAATTTATAATCGCCTGTATACAAATATCGCACGCCCATATATTCCATTAGAATCTGTGCCGACCCGAGGATATGTCCTGCCGGTATTAACGTAATCTCGACGGCACCGAGTTTAAAAGGGCTGTTATATAATTTAACCTGATAGGAGTCTTTGCGATTTTGTTTATAACGGTGGCTCATAAACAAAGTTGTCGCATGGGTAGCATACACATAGTCGTGCCCTGAGCTCGCATGATCGCCATGGGCATGAGATACGACATTATGCATAACTGGATTGCTGGCATCGATAAAAAAATCACCGTAACGGCAGTAATAACCTTCTGGCTTTCTGACAAAGAAGTCAGGCAATATTATAGACATACTATTATTTTAAAAATTTTTGATGTAGATTCCACACTTGTGGCAATAATGGTGTGGTGCCATCATTAACGATGACAAAGTCGGCCAACTTTAACTTTTCTTCGTCAGAGAGTTGCTTATTAATTCGCTCCATGACCTGTCCTTCCGTAACCTTATCGCGCTCCATTACACGTTGAACACGTACGGATAAAGGCGCGGTAACCAGAATGGTATAATCAAGATCCTTATAAGAGCCGCTTTCAAAGAGTAAGGCGGCCTCCTTGAGTGTATAACGGGATTTTTGTTGTTCTGCCCATTCCTTCGCCTCCTGAATAACGATAGGGTGTATAATTCCGTTCACAAGTTCGAGCTTCGTTCTGTCCGAAAATATCCGTTGGGCTAAGAAAGCCCGATCCAACTTCCCGTCCGGATAAGTCTCCGCTCCAAATTCCGCGATTAAGCGTTCTTTAATCCGAATATCGGTATTCATCAGTTTTTTAGCTTCCTCATCCGCGTTATAAACAGGTACTGCCATGGCTTTAAATAGCTTGCAGATAAATGTTTTACCTGATCCAATTCCGCCTGTTATTCCAATCTTCATGAAAATATCGTTATTTACGTACAAAAAAGTCTACATTTTGGGGCACAATGCTTATTATCTGACAATATTCAGGAACTTTGGTCAATAAAATGGGTAAGTACTGTACCTGATTCTTCTCCCAATCTGAAAGGTCTACCACCGCCTCAAAATCGCGCGAAGTATACTTATTGTAATCTTTTACGGACATCAATACCGTGACAACAACTTTACTTGGACTAAGCCTGACCGAACTATACCGTTGTCCATTTTCCACCTTGACAGGTAATTCGATTACTTTCTCGGTCAATTCACCTACTGGCATCAGCACCTCAACAGACGTTGGATAAACATTGATATTCCCTTTTTGGTTTCTCGCAAGATTTGCAACAGTTCGTACATCGGTCTCCACGTCTTTCCCGCGGACGGTATCGGTTTCCCAGTATTCAATTGCCGAAACATCCTCATAAGGCCCGGTGATGGTCACATAAGCTGGTGTAACTTTGGTTTCAGCGATAAAGCCGTATCCACGTTTAAATGCAATATTAGCTAGGGGATTTACAGGCACTTTACGTTGTGTCTGTTTCGAAAAATCAAAAAACAAGGTATCGGGACTGACCGACACTACCCGCTGTTCATGCGGAAATTGCCGATTAATAAATCCCAGCTGATTAGAAAAAACGATCCAATCTTTGGTTTTTAATGAGCTTAGGTCGACCTGAACTTTAGGTGTTTCCAAAGCAGCTTTTGAAAATAAAAATTGCCATCCCGTCATTTCCAACTTAACTTTTACAGTATCAGACTGCTGCGGGTGGAACGCCCGCTTCTCGGGCAGATTAACGTATTCAATCGCCGCCTTGACGGATACAGTATATTGGTTGGAGATCGAAAATAATAGCCAAGCTAACAACGAAATTCCAACACAACGTATGAAGATATTTATCTTACGCCGTTGGATCTTATTTATTCGAACTGTATTCGCCATGATACAAACTTAATCAATTTGCGTAGAAATCAGCCCATAGACGGATAAAAACTTAGCTCTCAATTTGTATAAAACAGCTATAGAAAATCACCTCTTGAACGGGCGATCACTTACCGTATAAAAAATCTATGTAAACCTCCAATAAAAAGACATACTCAATCTAGTCATATAAGTAGAGATAAGAAATAAATGATTAAAGATATCGAGTGCATGCGGGTATGAACATTCAACTTATAGGCAAAACTTGTTAACATTCATAGAGAGGTTGATCTAATCCATAATAGACTCATGCGATGAACCGTCTGATCCAAATCATCACATACGCTATAAATATTATAAAACAATAATAATTTAAAATAAAACATTAAAAAATATATGTTTTGTTTTAAATTTAATTAGCTTTGTTTTTAATCAAACAAAATCAATTATGAAATTTTTAAGGTATAAAACAGCTAGATATCTCTACTATCTTTCTCGCATGGTAATGGTATTCTACATTCTTTTTTTGGGATCTAATTTATTTAAATCGGGCATACCTTCTCTAGGTACTGGTGTCAAAGCTTATGGGATTTACAATGTTAATATTATTCCAAAAAACACAGATATATATGCAAACGATCAAAATGAAATTTCTAACCCATTGAATCATTGGTTCAACGACAAATTGATAATCCATCCGGTTCCATTGAAGGCCTTCGTGCAGGTGAGATTTCAATCCTATAAAGAATTGTTTTCATTCCCATCTATTCTTTATCAGATCGCGCAATTAAGTTACTGGCTTATAATAGGTTTTTTAATTTTCTTCGTTCAGAAAATTTTTAAATCTTTTAGCAATAATATATTTTTCACAGCTGAGAATGCTTCATTAATCATCTTTAGCTCAGTCTGTCTAATACTTTTACCTATTATTAGATGGGTCACACAAGAGCTTTTTATCCAGTGTATTACAAATTTAGGTTTAAACAATTCAGACTATATACTGCAGAACGGGACACATTTTTTCGATACAGAGACAATTATTGGATTAGTTTTGTTGGCTTTTGGCGCCGCTTTTAGAGCTGGTGATGTATTGAGCAGGGAAAATGAGTCCTTTATTTAAATAACATGCCCATTATAATTAATTTAGATGTTATGCTGGCTAAGCGCAAAATGTCTTTAACAGAACTATCAGAAAAAGTCGGCTTAAGTATCGTCAATCTATCCATTTTAAAAACAGGAAAAGCCAAAGGTATCAGGTTTGAAACCTTAGAAGCTATCTGCAAAGTATTGGACTGCAAACCAGGGGATATTCTTGATATTGAATAAATAAAATAGATTGAACAGTGCAATACCAATTTATTGCCACTTTTGAATGTTAAATACCCTCTTCCGTATGTAATATACTGCCACCGTAGTGTTGTCATGCCGATCCTCAAACCGTTTAATATTACTTATAGCATCTTTTTTTTCAAACTCAATTGGCGGCATGATGTAAGCTGTGGAGGATATACAAGGGTCAAGCCCCTACTATACCCTTGTTATCCCCTATAATAATGGTGTTACTGCATAAGCAGGTTACAAGATAGTATTAAATTGGTTTTATTCGATCATAAAAATTATAAACAAAAAAGGAGGAATCACTATGGTAATTTCGCAAAACGGTCCGAATGGATCTAATACGTTAAAATTTGGATCGATAAATGCCTATATGTTGAATGGCCAAAATGTGGTTCACGGCCCGAAAAAAAGTGCATATCACCAACATGTGTGGCGGAACTTTTGAACAGGAAAAAAATAGAAAGTAGCTGGTGAGCCATATCAAACGTCGTCTCGAATTTGGATACTAGTTTTTAGCCGAAAAAGGAAGCCGTGTATACCCTTTAAAATTGGCACAACGCTATATTTTTAAGGAGACAATCGATATAAATGCAAATGGAAAGCCGTTTGTTAATCTAGAAAAAATGCTGCTATTTTCTGGTTCGTTAGCACCGTCATCCAACTGCCGAATCAGTAAGAATAATGATGTAATTAACCTGAACCGGGTTGCAGAATATCAATATAATGATAGCATATGTAAAATCAACATGATATTATTGAATCTGTTTAACCAATCCCATTTAAGCATATCTATCGCGTATGCTAGCGAAGGACCCTGCTCAATTCATTTTGACCGGTTAAATCGAAAAAAGAGGATTACCATGTCTATGTCGGCATACGGAATGCATTGGATGACGGTTTTTCAAATTCAACGTATTGAAGGGTAATCTAACACCTTGCTGTGTTAAAAATGTCATTTACACCAGCATTGTCCATGGACATTCCGTTGATAAACCAAAAAAAAAAAAGCCAGTTTTCTTAGAAAACTGGCCTTCATTTCTCTCTCGAAAAAGCTTATTATGAAGCGCTCTTCTCTGTGTTGTTAGCAGCTTTAGAAGCATCTAACGCGATTGCTGATTTGTCAAAACGAATTCTAACGCCCGAACCTACATCAACCAAGAATGTAGTATCTGATACTTCTACAATACGGCCGTGAATACCAGCTGTCGTTACTACTTTAGAGTTTACACCAAGTTCTTCAATATATTTTTTGTGATCTTTTTGCTTCTTCATTTGCGGTCTGATCATGAAGAAATAAAATACCACGATAATCAAAACCATTGGTAGAAAACTCATCAAATTGCCACCCGCTGCTTGTAATAATACTGTGTTCATTTGTAATTATATCGTTTAATAATGTGTTATTTTGCTAATACCTCGCCTTTTAGCTGCACGGTTGTCAAACCGTTTGAAGCATTCGATTGAATCGTAATGATCTTCTGTTGTTTGCCAACTTGTCCTTCACTGTTGAAAGTTACATGGATCTCAGATGTTCCCCCCGGCAAAATAGGGCTTTTTGAAAATTCAGGCTGCGTACATCCACATGAAGCTGTCACTTTCGAGATAATAACAGGTGCATCACCTGTATTTTTAAGCACAAAGGTATGTTTTACCTGCGCACCTTCCTTTACCTGACCGAAATCAAATGCAGATTCTTCAAATTCTACTTTCCCCAATTGTGCTGCAGCTTTAGAAAGGCTATCTGCAGCGGCGGTGTCAGTTGCTATCCTCGCTCCTTCTTCTTTTCCCTTGTTTGCATTTCCACAAGAAAAGAAAAACATTGCTAGCAAAGCCAAAACCGAATATTTGCCAAAGTTTTTCATTCGTATAAATTATTTATCAGAATTTATGTTAATCTCTTAAACCACGACCTGCCTTTTGGATTCTTCCCTGCTGGTTCAGATCGTTCAATATTTTATCTAAGATACCATTAATAAATGTATTACTTTTCAATGTACTGAATACCTTAGAAATTTCAATATACTCATTTATTGTTACTTTCACGGGAATTGATGGAAAATTAATCAATTCGCATATCGCCATACGCATCAATAAGGTATCCATCAAAGCGATCCGATCTGACTCCCAATTCTTTGTTTTATCAGAGATAAGCTTTTGATACTCATTTGTATTGCGAATCGTTTTACCCAATAATGCAATGATATAATCGCTATCGTCATTCCAATTTTGTGTAATTTCTGCAAGTTTATTTCTACGCGGATCTTCCGAACTGAAATTCTTAAATGTCTTCGCAATAAGTGCTTGCAACACTTCTTTATCCACCTGCCAGTTGATGAATTTTTCTTCAAAAACCTGCTCAATAACCGGCGATTTCAAGATGATTTTTTTAAAGATATGTTTGATAATATCTTTTTCCGTACCAATCGAGCGATCTTCTTGTTGTAAGTATTCTAAATAAGCCTCAGAATCCTTTAATTGCAAAAACACGGTACGCACGATCTCCGGGTCAAAATTCCAGGAAATCTTATACTTTTTGACACCTTCTCCATATTGTGGATTTTGTCTCAATGACTCAATAAAAGTGTTTGTACTTAACTTGGTCGTTAAAGACAAGTCTTTTTCAGTTGGTAAGAATTTATTGGCCCTACCCTCTGCATCTATTAAGACGTAATCTGACACTTCATCTAATAGATTCAGTGTCCACATATACATCTCATAGACCTCATCCACATTTTTTAATAGTGCTTTTTCAAATGTTTTGATGTCTTTGTCTTCCGAAAGACTGTACGCATAAAGCGTTTGCACTACTTTTACCCTCAGGTGTCTCCTGTTTAACATAGTAATTTAAAGAACGATTTTTTTATAAAATAATAAGTAAGAACGATTTTGGGAATGAAGACTATCGTTTGATTTTTTTAATATCTTGGATACGCTTCTCCGCGATGCGATTGGCCGCTTCAAAAGTTGAGATATTTTCTTCTTTTGATTTTTTCAATACGTCTCTTGTCGCATTATAAATATTTTTAATCACAAATTCAGTGTGGTCTACACCATAGTTTTGAATTTCTGAATAACAGCCAATTAATGCCCCTGCGTTAATCAAATAGTCCGGAGCATATAATATACCTCTTTCATGCAGAATTGAACTGGTGATCAATTCATCTTTCAATTGATTATTTGCCGAACCAGCAATAATTTTACATTGCATTTTTTGCGCTGATTCTGGATTTACTGTACCGCCCAATGCACAAGGAGCATATACATCAAAATCGTGATCAAATACTTCACCGTAGGGAATTGGCTCGGCTTTGTACTTGGCCGCTACTTTCAACATTTTCTCCTCTGTAATATCACTGACATACACGCGTGCATTCTCTTCACGCAACATCGCAATCAAACGCTCACCGACTCCACCTACGCCATGGACTATGACCTTTTTGCCCGCTACACTCTCCGACCCATAGAGTTCTTTCAAACAAGCTTTGATCCCAAAATAAACACCTTGTGCAGCAAAGATCGAAGGATCGCCAACACCACTACCATGAATTGCTTTTGGCAAACCAGCAACGTGGTCGGTCTCCGTATAAATATGTTCTAGATCGCGTTGGGTAGTGCCTACGTCCAAAGAAGCAATGAAATTACCATTCAATCCTTCAATAAACTGGCCCAAACGGCGCAATAAAACCTCAGATTTGTCCAAACGGCTATTACCGATTATCACAGCACTTCCCCCACCGAGATTCAATCCGGTGATGGCAGACTTATAGGTAATGGCCTTGGATAAACGTAAAGCATCCTCAATAGCTTCTTCTGTACTTTCGTATGGTAACATACGAACCCCTCCTATCGCAGGTCCCAATGTGGTATCATGGATCGCAACGATAGCTTTTAAGCCCACTAATTCATCATTACAGAAAAATAAGTTTTGATGACCAGACTGGCTCATCAATTCAAAAATAGAATTTTGAGATGTTGACATAAAATGTACTACTCTAATTTGTTTTAATTTTTTAAGGTACTTGATGCAAAAGTAGGAAAATTATTCGTTGTGCCTAACAACTTTTTTTATCCAAGACTTAACATTTGATTTCCGAATGACAGTAAATTCACTTAAATCGTAAAACATTTTGACGAATTAGTTCTACTTTTGTATCCATAATATGAAGGATCTCGCCTACTTAAATAAGTACTTTTATAAATATCGCTGGAAACTGATTCCAGGGGTTATTTTTGTTATCATCTCCAACTATTTCGGGGTATTGCCCGCAAAGGTAATCCGCGAAGCATTTGATTTGGTACAGGAAAACATCTATCTGTACCGTCTATTTGATGGTTTCGACAGACAGGAACTCATCTACCAAGTATTTGGCACCAGTCTCCTGTTTTTTGGTTTCGTCGTGCTCCTTCTTTCGCTTTTACGGGGTATTTTCTTATTCTTTATGCGGCAAACGATCATCTTAACGTCACGTTATATTGAATACGATCTCAAAAATGAGATCTATAACCACTATCAGGATTTAAACTTTGGTTTCTTTAGAAAGAATAATACAGGGGATCTGATGAGCCGTGCCACCGAAGATGTCAATCAGGTACGTAACTACCTGGGACCTGCAATCATGTATGCGATTAACACTGTTGTCCTTTCTATCATGGTTATTTATGCAATGTACAGCGTAAATGGCCGGTTGGCAACCTATGCATTGGCTCCAATACCAGTATTGTCGGTCATTATTCTGTTTGTCAACAAAATTATTAATAAGCGTAGCTTAAAAATACAGAAACAATTGGCCAACCTTTCTTCTTTCGTGCAGGAAACATTTGCCGGTATCCGCGTCATCAAGACCTATACCAGAGAACAAAATAAAATGCAGGAATTTGAGAAGGAAAGTACCATCTATCGTAATACGGCTCTCGACCTCGTCAAAGTGCAGGCTGTTTTCTTTCCGCTTATTCTTTTGCTTATTGGGCTCAGTACGGTAATTACCATCTACATTGGTGGGATTGAAGTTGCCAAAGGCACTGTAACGGCTGGAAATATAGCGGAGTTTATTATCTATGTCAATCAATTAACTTTCCCTGCGATGTCCTTGGCTTGGGTAACTTCACTGGTGCAGCGTGCCGCAGCCTCGCAAAAACGCATCAATGAATTTCTTCAGACGGAATCTCCAATTGTAAATGGAAAAGGCACCAAAGAATTAGCTGGTGCAATCCGGGTTGAGGAGATTTCCTTTACTTATCCGGAAACAGGCATTCAAGCCATTAAAAATATATCCTTTCAAATTCCGATCGGGAAAACACTCGCTATTATAGGAAAAACAGGGTCCGGAAAATCAACCCTAGCCAACTTACTTCTCCGGATGTATGACACCGATAAGGGAAAAATAAATTACGACAATCTGGAGATCAAAGCTTTTGATTTCAAAAGCTTGCGCCAACAAATTGGATTTGTTCCACAAGATGTTTTCTTATTTTCGGATACCATTGCCAATAACATAGGCTTTGGCCTGGATCAATTTACACAGGAACAAGTGGAGCAGGCCGCTAAGGATGCTGCTGTATACGACAATATTATCGCCTTTGAAGATGGTTTTGAAACTGCTGTTGGCGAACGTGGTATCACCCTCTCTGGTGGACAAAAACAACGGGTGTCTATCGCTCGCGCCCTGATTAAAGAACCCAAAGTATTGATATTTGACGACTGTCTTTCAGCCGTGGACACAAAAACGGAGGAAACAATTCTCCGTTCACTCAGCCGCATCATGAAAGGCAAGACTTGTATTTTTATCGCGCACCGCATCTCAACGATCAAGAATGCAGATCATATTCTTGTGATGGATCAAGGCGAAATTGTTGAACAAGGTACGCACACTGAACTGATGGAGAAAAGAGGTGAATATTTTGAACTCCATGAAAAACAGTTACTGGAAAGTATTGTCGAATAGTTTAAATATCCCTGAATTTAGCTAAAGGATGCGGACTAGTCTAGTCTTGATCGGGCAGAACGCATCCTTTAGCTGACTACCCGATCCACTATTGCTTTATCTTCTTTAAAAAAAACGGCAAATAACACAAGACAAAACCCAGAAATACCGGCAGGAATAAACCAAAGGTATTCCCAAAATTGCGACGAATAGGCCGCTTTGAGATAATCCGATACAGCACCAGCAACCCAAAAACCGATCAACATCCCTACACCATACATTGCAATGGCGATAAGTCCCTGTGCAGAAGCCTTATATTTTTCACCAGCAATTCTATCTGTATAGATCTGGCCGACAACAAACATAAAATCATAGCAGATTCCATGCAATAAAATACCGAATACAAGTAAGAATGCTCTTTCTTGACCGTCACCGAATGCAAAAAACAAGTATCGGAGCGCCCAGGCGGAGATTCCTAATAGAATCATATTTTTATACCCAAGTCTTCTAAAGAAAAATGGGATCAACAACAGACAAATTGCCTCAGAAAATTGCCCCATGGCCATCTTTGCAGTCGGATTTGGGATGCCAACATTTACCAAAAAAGGATTAGCATTTTGGTAATAAAACGAAATCGGAATACAGATGACAATGGCTGTTACAAAAAAAATTAGAAAACTCCGCTGCTTTAAAAGCTTTAGCGCATCTAAACCAATCGCCTTTCCAAAATCAAATTTTCCCCCCTTAATGTTGGCTTGTGGCGGCGTCTTTGGTAATGCAAGACTAAAGACTGCCAATAGCAGTGAACAAATCGCCCCCATAATAAAAGTATTGTGAAGGGCGCCTTCCGCTATCGATTCGGGTGCGTCCCAGCGAAACAAATAGCTGATCACAAGCCCCGAACAGATCCAACCAATCGTTCCCCAAACACGCAATCCCGGAAAATCTTTCTTCGCATCTTCAATATGACGGAATGCTATTCCATTAGATAAAGACAGCGACGACATATATGCCATAAAGTAAATAAATACATAGGGATAAAAATGCGTCGCATCTGGTGCCTGTGACATTCCATAGAGCAGCACCGCTCCAATCAGGTGTAAAACCGAAAGTACGCGTTCGGCATTAAAGTATCTGTCAGAGACAAAACCGACAAAGAAAGGAGCAAATACGGCTCCAAGCGACTGCGTCGCAAAAATATTTGCTACCTCCATACCGGAAGCATTGAGCGAATTAATAAGATATGTTCCCAAAGTTACAAACCAAGCCCCTTTGACAAAATAGGTCAAAAACATCATCAGGGACAATTGCACACGTAATACTGGATTCATCTGTTCATTAGTATTGGAAGAAGTTGATTTTTCTACTAAACACAACAACGCGTCCAGCAACAATAAGGTCTTCTAAGTGATGTCGCTCGTAAAGGCGTAACTAAAAACTTAAAACATCTTAAATACCTGACATAGTCATTGATTTCATCAGTGCCCAATGCTGCCACACCGCTATCTTTAAGACTGTGGCAGCACATTTCGCATAAAATTAAGCCAATTCTTACTGGCGATTTTTTCAAGATCGATTTTCCCATATCCTCGTTTTCCGAGAATACTAAAGACTTTCTGGATATCGGCAATCGTCTCTAGATCATAAGGGCATTGCTCCCGGCCAAAGGCTCCATCAAGATCACTTCCCACGCCCACGTGGTTCACATTTCCCGCCAATTGACAAATATGATCAATATTGTTGGCCACGATTTCCAAGGAGCAATTGCTTGTTTTAGGGTCCGATATACCTCGGATCCAGTTAGGCACCATCATCCAGGCGTCTAGCGCCACACCAATGACGGCTTGCTTCTCAACAAGGGCTCTAATCATTTCATCACTAAACTGCCTATTGTGGTCCACAAATTTGCGGCAATTATTATGGCTGGCCCAGATCGCGCCATGATAACGTTCGACAGCGTCCCAAAAAGCATCATCATTCAGGTGGGTCGCATCCAATATCATCCCTAGACGCTCCATCTCGCGTAACAGCATGATGCCTTGCTCATTAAGCTTGCCAGATGCATCTGTCCCATTAGCATACCGACCTGGCCCATAATGTGCTGGCCCAATAGCTCGCAAACCATAGTTATATGCAGTTTCCAGATTACTGATATCCACTATGGAATCTGCACCTTCTAGACTCAACAGGTAACCAATCGGCTTATGCATATGATCAATACCATCCGACCATAGGACCATATGTTGGTCCAAATCCGCCTTTGTACGAATCATTTTTAGCTGGCCGTCAGCTTCCATTGCCCTATACCACGCGAGCTGCCCCTGGGTCTGCGCCCAAGCCTGTTCTGCGGAATACCAACCGGGCAAGGAACTTTCAGGTGTCACGAAACGGGCAATTTGAGTCGCAACGACCAAACCAATATGACCACGACGCAATTCATCAAAAGTAACTGTTGCCCTACCACGATCTGGCTTGTCTTTCATCCCTCCTTCCCGACGATTAAGTTCGGTAATCGGAAGTCGAAGATCCCGGTTCCACTCCATGGCATTCATGCTTAAATCCAAATGAGCGTCTACCAAGAATGGTATTTCAAATTCATACATATCAATAATTTATCTTTTTATCTCGCGCGTAAACAGTCCAAACCTGATCTGCCTGCCCCTTGTGAACCACTTGCAGGTCGCCATAACAAGCTACCGTAGGACAGATATGCCGAGGTACAGCATAAAGAGCATCGCCAATGTTAAATTCGGAAGCTTTTGCAACTTCGACCACCAAGTGCTCTTCACTTTGCATCTTTATTTGTCCAACACGGGGATCGAAAAATTTGACACGGGGTTGCGGCAACTCACATGCAACTGATTTATACCCCAAGTCCAGACAGAGGTGATTGTGATCAACAATCGAAACTACACGCGTCAAAAGCACTGCTGCGAATATAAAATCCTGCTCGACATAATTTTCGGCATAGCCAAAATCCCAAAACACAAACGTTCCGGGACTGCATTCTACGTCGGTGCGCTCGGCGTGAAAAGGGAAACTTGGTGAACCACCAATAACTTTAGCTAAAGGTTTCGAAGTAGACACCTGTGCCATAAGGTAGGCGGTTTCGAGTATGCTATAAGAACGTTCACTTTGTTTTTGGCGAGACTTATAGTCTTTATCATGAATATGACCATCATAACCATGCAAGCCGATAAGCTGAATTCCTTCCAAGAGATGGATATCCATAACCAGCCGTTCAATTCTCTCTAACGAAACGCCAGTTCGTCCCATGCCCACATTGACGTCTAGATAAACATCGCTGCATAATTCTTTCGAAAGACTCCGCTTTGAAATATCCTGCGCAGCATCGACATGATCCACAAGACAGGCAAAATGAGTATCGGGGAACGCTGCTATTAAATTGAGAAAACGATCGATTTTAGGCCCTACAGGCTGGTACGCCAGCAAAACATCTTTGGCTCCGATCGCACCTAACAGCTCTGCTTCTGCAATTGTTGCACACTTAAATTTCGTAATCCCTTTATCTACCATAAGCTGGCATACCTCCCGGCACTTGTTTGTTTTAATATGCGGCCGCAACCGGTCAGCCTGCCCATGCACCCTATGTAAAGCGCTTTCGATGTTCTTTACAATACGGTCGGGGTAAACAAGCAAAGCTGGCGAATCGACCCGATCAAGATTATCTATATGACACCAAGTTTCCATATGAAGCGGATTAGTATAATTCAAATAAGGCTTCTATTTCGACTGGAATATTATCGGGCAAAGAGCCAAAACCAACAGCACTACGTGTTCCAATACCATTCTCTTCTCCCCAAACTGCAGCAAATAGTTCACTACAGCCATTAATGACCCCGGGATGATAGAGAAAATCGGAGGTGCAATTGACCATACCCAATACTTTGATAACCCGTTTAATTTTGTTCAATGATCCCAGATTAGTTTTTATGGTCGACAACATTGTTAGACCAACTTGTCTTGCGGCAAGTTTGCCCTCCTCTGGACTGATGTCACTTCCAATTCGACCGATAATCAACGTGGCGTCATCTTGCACCGGACCATGACCAGAAAGATACAGGTATTTACCATCGATAACATATGGTTTATAAACGCCTTTTGGTGCAGGCGCCGGAGGTAAAGTCAAACCTAATTTTTCGAATTGTTCATCTGCGTTATACATCTTTAACGATTTTAAAATTTAAAATAATAGCTAATATAAAATTAATTGTACTAGTAAAAGGGCTAAAAGCCCAACGATGGAAACAATCGCCTCCATCACCGACCACGAGTATAGCGTATCTTTGAGGCTTAGGCCAAAGTATTCTTTAAATAACCAGAAGCCAGCATCATTGACATGTGAAAACATCAGACTTCCGGCTCCTATAGCCAATACCATAAGATTCGGATCCGCTTTTCCTGCAGTAACAATAGGCAGTAAAACACCTGCGGCCGTTAATGCCGCAACAGTAGCTGATCCAACACAGCCCCGGATGACGGCCGTAATGAGCCAGGCCAGCAGTAATGGCGAAATAGGAAGCTGCTGCAATGTGTTTGCCAACAACAGGCTTACCCCACTGTCCTCCATCACCTGTTTAAAGATTCCAGATCCCGTAATAATCAATAAAATCATGGCAACATCTTTCACGGCAGACTCATAGACTGTCATCACACTGGCCATTGATCGCCTCAGTTTTAATCCTAATAAATAAGTGGCCACACCGATAGCGATCAACATAACAACGGTAGGGTTACCGAAAAACTTTAATGCCTGCCCCAATGTCTCGTCGCTTATGTGATAGCAATAAGGAAGCAATGTAAATAGAACAATAAGTAATACCGGCAGCAAAGCGACAGTCAAACTTACGCCTACAGTCGGACGGAGGTATTCTGCAGTATGTGAGCGATCTTTTTCGCGGAAAATTGATTCTCGAATTGGTCGTATGTTTTTCAGACTTCTCCCAAATACAGGTCCGCCCAAAACGATTGCCGGTATAGCAATTAAGAGACCATAAATAAGCGTCAATCCCATATCTGCATGAAACAAGGCTACGAGAGCCACTGGTGAAGGATGTGGGGGAATAAATCCATGGGTGACCGACAAGGCTGCCAGCATCGGCAACCCAATATATACTGCAGGCAATTTATACCGGTAAGAAATCGAAAATATCAGGGGGACTAACAGGACAAATCCAATCCCATAAAATAGCGGTATTCCAACAACAAAGCCTGTCAACATCAGTCCCCACTGGAGGTGCCGTGCCCCCATCAGTCGTACCATTTTTTCTGCAATAATCTCAGCAGCACCACTCTCAGCGATAATTTTCCCTAGCATAGCCCCCAGGACAAGAATTAAAGTCAAGCTACCCATCACTCCGGCTATTCCCTTTTCGACAGTGCCCACTAGCTTTGCGGGTGGAATACCCAAACAAAATCCACTGAATAACGAAACAATCAAAAAAGCGAGAAAGGCATTGATCTTAAAATAA
>Ga0308156_1001653_pt1 | contig 24179 bp, 23 predicted proteins | sample PhyAR2_FD_201041 | JGI IMG/M metagenome (GOLD analysis project Ga0308156, IMG submission 201041) | Phyllosphere microbial communities from UC Gill Tract Community Farm, Albany, California, United States - DLSL A.R2 | ecosystem: Host-associated > Plants > Phyllosphere > Unclassified | place: USA... | reverse complement strand
GTACGACGTGGCCGTGTTCGGCCGCAACCTGACCAACCAGACCCGCGTGGTCGGCGCGATCGACTTCAACAACCTGACCGGCTTCCTCAACGAGCCGCGTACCTGGGGTGTGGAGTTCACCGCGAAGTTCTGATGCGGTTGCAGCAGTAATGCAATGACGAAGGGCCGGCGCAATGCCGGCCCTTCTGTTTTTCGCGTCCGCCGGGCATGGCCCGGCGCTACCCATGCGTCGCGCCCGGTAGCGCCGGGCCATGCCCGGCGAGCGCAGCGGCGGTGGATTACAAGGCGCTCTGCGGGCGCACCTTCAGCACGGCGTTCTCGGTGGCGCAGTCGCGGCTGGAATGCAGGCCGGCCTTGCGCGCAGCAGCGATCTCCCTGCGCGCGGCAAGCAGGTCGCTGTTGAACGCCGCGTTGTCATGCAGGCGGGCCACGGCGGCGGCGCCCATGAAGCGGCCTTCGAGGATGTCGCTCTGCCAGTGCACGTTGCACACCAGGCGGCTCTCGCCGTAGTTGCGGCCGCGCGCCTGGATGGCATCGGCGCGGTCGGGTGCGATCTCCGACAGGATCAATGCCCATGCCCAGCCGATCGAGGTGTGGCCGGACGGATAGGAGCCGTTGCTGCGCAGCCCCTCCTCATCCTTCGGCGAGCAGGTCGGCTCGCCGTTGACCATGAACGGACGGGGGCGCTGGTACGTGTTCTTGGCGGCCTTGGTGGCAGCACTGGCGTCGATGCGGCTGCGCTCCAGCAGGCGGTACAGGGCCGGGGTCTTCACTGCGTCCACGTCGATGTCGGCGGCACAGGAAAAATGGTTGGCACCTTCCGGAAAGCCGAGTTCGGCATCGACGCCGGCCTGGGCGAAACGCGGGCTGCCGCGCAGCGCACGTGCTTCACGGCTGACCTGCTCGTCCAGCGCAAAGGCCGCCGAGCCGGCGGCCGGTGGTGCCGGCACCAGATCGATGCTGGCCGGCACTGCGGTCTTGTCCAGGTAGCCCACGGCCTTGGTGGTGACGTTGGCTTCAACGGCGGTCGGTTTGCTGGTGGTGGTGGCGGCACAGCCGGCCAGCGACAACGCGATGGCCAGGCCCAGCAGCGGCCGGGCAGGGGGGAGGATCGACGACATGGGCAGACTCGGGCAGGGAACTCGCCGGCCATGATCGCAGCCTCGATTGCCGGCCGCAGCGTCCATCGGTCATACGGCCAGACCCGGCATGGTCCCGCTGCACTGGATGAAAACGGTCATCAATTGTCGGCAATCTGCTGAATCCGGGCGCAGCGCACGGACTTTCACGCGCTGCCGCCACGAGCATCAGGCCACAGCCGGGCCGGGGGGATCCGCTGAAAGGGAGAGACGCGATGCGCAGCACCGCAACAGGAAGTACCGTTCTGGCCCTGCTCCTTGGGGTGGCGACCGTACCGGCGCAGGCCGCCGATGTGTACGGCGTCGCCTTCGTGCACGGCACCGGCGCGCAGACCAATGCCACGCAGGACTACTGGCAGCCGGCGATCATCGACACCGTCCGCCAGGGCCTGCCGAACAGCAGCAACTACGTGGTCATCAACTGCGACTTCACCCAGTACATGTGGAAGCCGGAAGCGGCCGGCTGCCTGGCCAACCAGCTCACCGGCTTCATCGACAGCCGGGGCATCACCCAGCTGGTGGTGATCACCCATTCCAACGGCGGCAACGTGATGCGCTGGATCCTGTCCAATCCCACCTACGACAGCCGCTACCCGAAGATCATCAACCGGCTGCGCAAGGTCACTGCGCTGGCGCCCTCCTCGGCAGGTACGCCGCTGGCCGACGCCGTGCTCAACGGCAACACCTTCGAGACCTCGCTGGGCTGGCTGCTGGGCTACAAGAACGATGCCGTGCGCATGCAGCAGGTGGGACACATGGCCACCTACAACGCGCAGAACCTGTACGGCACCGCCGGCCGTCCGGCCCTGCCCAAGCCGTTCCGCGCAGTGGTCGGCAGCGATGTCGAATCGGCGGTGTGGGACAGCAACAGCTACTGCGGCGGCTACTCCGCCAATGTCGGCCTGGAGTTCACCCAGAACTGGCTGTCGTCGTGCTCGGACGGTTTCCTGGAGTGCAGCAGCCAGAAGGCGGCCGGCACGCTGTGGTTCACCGACAAGGCGCGCACCCAGGGCGCCGAGCCGCTCAGCCACAACCAGAGCCGCCGTGAGTGCTTCGGCCTCGGCGGCATCCTGCGCAACGACCTGACCCAGTGAGGGAGATGACCATGACGATCCATTCCACCTTGCTGGCTGCCGCCGTGCTGGCGGTCCTTTCCACTGCATCGGCGCAGGCCGCGCAGCCGCTGCGTGTTGCCGCTGGCGACCAGATTCCCGCCGGCCTGGTTGCCGCGCCGCTGCCGGCCGATGAAAGCGAGCACGCGCCGCTGGCCTTCGCCTGGGCGCTGGACCCGGCGCAGCCACTGCAGGCTCCCGGTCCCCAGGCCGCCATCAGCCGCAGCTACTGGCAGCAGGTCGACGCTGCCGAACTGCAGCGCGGCCTGGAACTGCCCCTGAGCGCACCGGATGCGGTGATCCAGCTCAGCCCAGCGCCGGGCGCCCGCGCGCTGCCGGCAAGCTCGCTGCAGGTACGTGATCCGGCGGGGCGCAGCAGCGTCGCGCGCAGTGTCGACGCACGCCAGCTGCAGGATGCGGGCATGCCGGTCGGCGATGGCAGCAGCATGCTGCGCACCGGTACCACCAGCGCGGCCGGCGCTTACCGCCTGCAGAGCGCGCAGGCACAGGGCCGCTATGTGGTGCAGGTGCTGGAGCCCAACAGCCCGCTGCGGTTGGAAGTGCAGGCCAGCCAGGCGCAGGTGCTGGCCGGAGGCAACGTGCAGCTGCAGGCGCGTCTGCTGGAAGACGGGGCCAGCGCGGCGGCGTTGCGTGCACGGCGTGGCAGCCTCGGCGGCGAAGCGCTGCTGGTCGCACCCGATGGCCGCAGCTGGCCGCAGCGGTTGCTGCGCACCACCGATGGCAGCCTGCGTGCACAGGTAAGGATTCCGGCCGAGGCCAGCAACACGCAGGGCCTGTGGGAACTGCAGGTGTTCGCCCAGGCCGACGGCGTGCTGCGCGATGGCAAGGTCGCCTTCGCCGTGGCGCGGCCAACCGCACGCTTCACCGGCCAGGCCGCCCCCGACCCGGCCAGCCGCCAGGTCAGTCTGCCGTTGCAGGTGGCCGCCGCCGGCCGCTACGAGGCGCGCGGCACCCTGTATGCCACCGCAGCCAACGGCCAGTTGCAGCCGGTGGCGCAGGCGCATGCCGCAGCGTGGTTCGATGGCCCGGGCCGCGGCGCGCTGGTACTGCCCTTCGACCAGGCCGCGTTGCCTGCCGGCTTCGGTGCGCCCTATGAACTGCGCGACCTGCAGCTGCAGGACCAGAGCCGGATGGCGCCCATCGAGTCGCGCGCGCTGGCGTTGCGGTTCTGAAGCAGGGCGTGGCGGGCCGGACGTCCGGCCCGCCACAGACGCGGTGTCACCCCGCGTACGCGGTCAGCCGTCCTTCCTGTTCCACCACCGTGATCGCGCCGCCGAACACGGCCGACAGCGGTTCGTCGCGCAGCAGCTCGGCGCGCGCTCCATCGGCCACCACGCGGCCGTCGCGCAGCAGCACCACGCGCTCGATCTCGGGAATCACTTCCTCGATGTGGTGGGTGACCAGCACCAGGGTGATGCCCTGCTGCGCAAGCACGCGCATGGTGGCGATCAACTGCTGCCGGGCGACCAGGTCCAGCCCGGTGGAGGGTTCATCCAGCAGCAGCGCCTGCGGCCGGTTGACCAGCGCGCGGGCGATCAGCACGCGGCGGGTCTCGCCGGCCGACAGTTCGGCGTAGGCACGCTCACGCAGGCCCGACGCACCGGTCATCGCCAGCGTCTCGCCCACCCGCATGCGCATATCGGCGGTGACCTCGCGGAAGGCCGGCACCATGTAGCTGGCGAAGAACCCCGACAGCACCGCCTGCTCCACCGTCAGCCCCGGCATGTCGGCCAGGTTGCTGCTGAGGTCACCGGTGACGATGCCCAGCTGCGAACGCAGCCGGTCGACCTGCCAGCGGTTCTGCCCCAGCACCTTCACCGCCACCGTGCCGTCGGCCTGCGCCAACGGGTACAGCTCGCGGGTGATCAGCTTGATGAAGGTGGACTTGCCACAGCCATTGGGGCCGAGCAGGGCGGTGTGCTGGCCCTGCGCGATGCGCAGGCTCAGCCCGTGCAGGACCTTCACCTGGCCGCGCATCACGCTGGCGCGGTCCAGTTCGATCAAGGGCGGCAGGTCCCCGGCGGATGGGGCGGGGTCTACGGCGCGGATGCGCGGATCAAGGGTCGACAACACGGGTCCCCAACTGTGAACGAAGCCACGGAATGGCGCTGCCAATCCAGCGGTGCAAGGTGCAGTTTGCAACGCAAGCGCCCATGATGTCTTCCATACCTGTGTCGCTCTGGAGAGTCGCCATGCCTGATGCCCTGATGTCCCTGCTGACCGGTGGCGTACTTGGCCTGGGCTGGTGGCAGCTGGCCCTGGTGCTGCTGGTCTTCACCCAGCTCACGATCTTCTCGGTCACGCTCTACCTGCACCGCAGCCAGGCGCACCGGGGCGTGGACTTCCACCCGGTGGTCGCGCACTTCTTCCGCTTCTGGACCTGGCTGACCACCTCGATGATCACCAAGGAGTGGGTGGCGATCCATCGCAAGCACCACGCCAAGGTGGAAACCGAGGACGACCCGCACAGCCCCGTTACCCGTGGCATCGGCCAGGTGTTCTGGCGCGGCGTGGAGCTGTACCGCGAAGCACGCGGCATGCGCGAGGACATCGAACAGTACGGTCGCGGCACTCCGGACGACGCGATCGAGCGCCGCCTGTACACCCCGTACGCAACCCTCGGCCCGGTGCTGCTGTTTGCCATCAACACGGTGCTGTTCGGCCTGCCGGGCGTCGCCCTGTGGGCGATCCAGATGGCGTGGATCCCGTTCTGGGCCGCCGGCGTGGTCAATGGCCTGGGCCACTGGTGGGGCTATCGCAACTACGAGTCGGCCGACACCTCCACCAACCTGACGCCGTGGGCGTTCTGGATTGGTGGCGAGGAACTGCACAACAACCACCATGCGTTCCCCAGCTCGGCGCGCTTTGCGATGCGGCGCTGGGAATTCGACATCGGCTGGAGTGCGATCCGCCTGCTGCAGGCATTGCGCTTGGCCAAGGTCCTGCGTGTCGCGCCGGCCATGGACGTGCGCCCCAACATCGCCGTGCCCGACGCCGATACCCTGAAGGCACTGCTGTCGCATCGCTTCCAGGCGATGACCGACTACCAGCGCAACGTGTTCATGCCGGCATTGCGCGAAGAAGCGCGATACGCGGGTGCAAAGCTGCGCCGGTTGCTGCCGCGCCGGCTGCGCCGTGGCCTGGTCAACGACGGCCGCTGGTTGAAGCCGGACAGCCGCGCCCAGCTCAGCGAATGGGTCGCCCAGCGCCCGCGCATCCGCACCCTGGTGGAATACCGCGCACGCCTGGCGACGCTGCTGGAAGCACGCGGCCATGATGCCGCCGAGCGCCTGCGTCAACTGCAGGCCTGGTGCCGCGAGGCCGAGGAAAGCGGCATCGCCGCGCTGCAGGCCTATGCCGCGCGACTGAAGGGCTACACCCTGGTGGGCGGATGAGGGCTGCGCTGACGGCATTGCTGCTGGCCGCCGTGTGCGCACCTGCCGTGCAGGCCCAGGTCAGCGACACTGCCAGTTACCTGCAGCGCATGGACAGCGATGGCGACGGCAAGGTCAGTGAAGCCGAGTACCTGCAGTGGATGCTGTATGCCTTCGATCGCATGGACCGTAACGGCGATGGCGTGCTGACCGCCGACGAACTGCCCGGCGGCAAGGGCAGGGCCATCACCCGCGAACAGCAGCGGCAGGTGATCGTGCAGCGCTTCCACAAGCAGGACGCCAACGGTGACGGATTCCTGGATGCACGGGAACTGGCTGCACCGCCACGCTGATCGGCGATCATGACGGTCGTACCGCTGCAAGGAAAACCTCGCCATGGATGACCGCGTCGACGATGAACTGATGGAGGAGTGGGCGGCATTCTGCGCCGGACGCAGCGAGCAGGAGGACTGGTACTTCTCCGGCCTGCTGCAGGGTGTGACCGGGCCGGAGATGCTGGCCGCGGTGTTCGCAACGTTCCCGCATGCCGATGAACTGCGTGCGCGCGCACTGGACGTGCTCGGTGCCGGTCACTGGGGCGACCACCTGTACCTGCAGCCGGCCCGCGTGGGCGATACGCAGGCGTTGGCCCGCGCCGCGCGCGCCTGGCTGGATGAGCTGGCCAGGGTGGCGGGTGCTGCCGGCGAGCCCGCGCTGCAGGCGACGTTGCGCGATGTGCCGGTGGTCGAAGCCCCCGCCGACCGTCTGCAGTCGGCCTGGAGCGGGTCGGGGCCAGCGGCCTACCTGCACGATGTCATCTGCGATGAGGTGCGCCAGGCGCGTACGCTCGACGGCCCGCAGATGAACGCACTGGACGAGGCGCTGTACCACCTTGCCTCCGATCTCTACCTGGGCTGGTACATCGCCCAGCCGCTGGCCCCGGCCTCGGTCGACTTCGGGCCCTATCTGGCGTTCTGGCGGCTGGGTGGGCGTGGTGCATTGGTGGAAGGTGCCTTCCTGGTCGAAGCGCCCGCCGCGGACGTGTAGGGCGCCTCAGCCGCTGCCCAGCGCATCGCCCGGTAGCGCCGGGCCATGCCCGGCGGCGTCGCGTGGTGGGGCGTAGAATCGTCCCATGCCCGAACTGCCCGAAGTAGAAACCACCCGCCGTGGCCTGGCGCCACACCTGCAGGGTCGCCGCGTGCACGGGGTGATCCTGCGCCGTGCCGACCTGCGTTGGCCGATTCCACCGGAAGTGGCCGAGCTGCTGCCCGGCCAGCGCATCGAAGAGGTGCGCCGCCGCGCCAAGTACCTGCTGCTGGATACCGCCATCGGCAGCGCCGTGCTGCACCTGGGCATGTCCGGCAGCCTGCGCGTGCTGCCCGGCGACACCCCGTTGCGCGCGCACGACCATGTGGACATCAGCCTGGACAACGGACGCCTGCTGCGCTTCAACGACCCGCGCCGCTTCGGCAGCCTGCTCTGGCAGCCGGCCGGCGAGATCCACCCGCTGCTGCAGGGGCTGGGCCCGGAGCCGCTGGACGACGCCTTCGACGGCGACTACCTGTTTGCCCGCAGCCGCGGCCGCAGCGCGCCGGTGAAGACCTTCCTGATGGACCAGGCGGTGGTGGTCGGGGTGGGCAACATCTACGCCGCCGAGAGCCTGTACAAGGCGGGGATCAGCCCGTTGCGCGAGGCCGGCAAGGTCACCCGCGAGCGCTATCGGCGGCTGGCCACGGCAGTGAAGGAAACGCTGGACTACGCCATCACCCGCGGTGGCACCACCCTGCGCGATTTCATCAGCCCCGACGGCGCGCCGGGCTACTTCGAGCAGGAGCTGCTGGTCTATGGCCGCGATGGCCTGCCGTGCCCCGGCTGCGGCCGCCCGCTCAAGCACGCCATGATCGGCCAGCGGGCAAGCGTGTGGTGCAGTCGCTGCCAGCGCTGAACGTCTTCATGCGCTGCACACGTGCAGCGCTATAGTCCAGCCGACATCCGCTGCGGGGGAGCGTTGGCGATGGACGAAGGCCCGGATATCACCGTATGGCTGGATGCTGCGCGCGGTGGCGACCGTGCCGCGCTCGACCGTGTGCTGACCACCCTGTACCAGGAACTGCACAGCATGGCCCGGCGGCAGCTGGCCGGGCAGCAGGGACGCACCCTGGATGCGACCTCGCTGGTCCACGAGTCCTACCTGAAACTGCTGGGCAGCCGCGGTGCGGCGCGCTTCGAGGACCGTGCGCACTTCTTCGCCTATGCGGCGTCGGCGATGCGCAGCGTGGTCGTCGATTACGCGCGCAACCGGCTGGCGCGCAAGCGCGGTGGCGACCTCAAGCGGGTGGCCGAGATTCCCGAGAACAGCAGCAGCGGCGTGCGCCTGGACGAGGATCTGCTGGCCCTCGATGTTGCATTGGAACGCCTGCAGGCCGTCGATGCGCACCTGGCCAAGGTGGTGGAGCTGCGCTACTTCGCCGGCTTGTCCGAACTGGAGATCGCCGAATTGAGCCAGCGCTCGGAGCGCAGCATCCGCCGCGACTGGCAGAAAGCGCGGCTGTTCCTGCTGGCCGCGATGCGCAGCGACTGAGTCGCCGCCACCCACACCATGGATACCGCCCGCTGGCAGCAATTGTCATCCTGGCTGGACCAGCTGCTGGAGCTGGCACCCGCCGCCCGCCAGCTGCGCCTGCAGCGCGTGAGTGCGCAGGACCCGACGCTGGGCCGCGAACTGGAACGCCTGCTGCAGCAGGAAGCCGACAGCCACGAGTTCATGGCCCAGCCCTTGTGGACCGCTACACCGCCAGGCCGCGCCGGAAGCGAGGTCGGGCCGTATCGGCTGCTGCATCCGCTCGGCGAAGGCGGCATGGGCGAGGTCTGGCTGGCCGAGCGCTGCGATGGCCTGTACCAGCGCCAGGTCGCGCTGAAGCTGCTTCGCAGTGGCGTGGCCGATCCCGGCCTGCGCCAGCGCTTCGGCCGCGAGCGGCAGATCCTGGCCCGCCTGCAGCACCCGCACCTGGCACAACTGCTGGACGCCGGGGTGGACCAGCACGGGCAGCCCTACCTGGCGCTGGATTACGTGGAAGGCGAGCCGATCAGCGACTACTGCCGGCGCCTGCAACCGCCGCTGGAAACGCGGCTGCAGCTGATGCTGCAGGTCTGCGCGGTGGTCAGCCATGCGCATGCGAACCTGGTGGTGCACCGCGACCTGAAGCCCTCCAACATCCTGGTACGCGCCGATGGCACGGTGAAACTGCTCGACTTCGGCATCGCCAAGCTGCTCGACCACGACGATCCGAACGCGGCCCATCCGGCTACCGAAATCCGCGCGTTCACCCTGCACTACGCCGCGCCGGAGCAGGTGCGTGGCGAGGCGGTGACGACCCTGACCGATGTCTATTCGCTGGGCGTGGTGCTGTTCGAGGTGGTCACCGGGCACAAGCCCTATCGCCTGCGCCGGCACAGTGACGCGGAATGGGAGCGCTCGATCCTGGATGTGCAGGCACCGCGTGCCTCGGCGCTGCTGCAACGGCTGGCCGCCGAGCCGGGGGCACCGAGACGGGCGCTGCTGCGGCAGGCCAAGCGACTGCGTGGCGATCTGGACGTGCTGCTGGAAAAGGCCCTGCAGAAAGACCCGCAGCAGCGCTACACCTCGGCCGAAGCACTGGCCGGCGACCTGCGCCGCTACCTGCAGGGGCAGCCGATCCAGGCGCGTCCGCCGGGCGTGGGTTACCGGGTGCGAAAGTACGTAGGCCGCCATCGCTGGGGCGTGGCGCTGGCCGGGCTGGCCGCGCTGGCCCTGTTGGGGACCACGTCCTTCGCCCTGTGGCAGTTGCGCCAGGCGCGGGCGGAAATGGCGCGTGCGCAGGCCATGCAGGATTTCACTGTTGGCCTGTTCGACAAGGCGGCCAGCCAGCGCCACGGCCATTTCGACGTGCCGCAGTTGCTGGCCACCGGCCAGCAACGGGGCGAAGCCGAACTGGCTGACCAGCCGCTGGCGCTGGCCGAGCTGCAAGGGGTGATCGGCCGCCTGCGCATCGGCCTGGGCGACTACCAGCTGGCGCTGCAGACCCTGGACCAGCAGCGCCGGCTGCTGCAGGAGGTGGGCGAGGTGCCGCCGGCGCTGCAGATCGAGGCGGTTACCCAGCGCGGGCGCGCACTGCGCATGCTCGGTCGTGGACGCGAGTGCCTGGCGCACCTGCAGCCACTGCAACCGCTGGCGGCCAGCCAGGCGGCGGCATTGCCGGCGGCGGTGGCCGAGTTCCACAGCCAGCTCGGGCGTTGCCAGGCCCAGCTGGGTGACGCCGATGCGGCGCGACGTTCGTTCCAGCAGGCGCTTGCGCTGCGCCACCAGGGGATGGTCGAGCGCTTCGGGCGTGCTGAATCACTGGCCGATCTGGCCGCCCTGGACGCCACCGCCGGACGCCTGCCGGCCGCGCTGGCGGGGTACCGGCAGGCGCTGGCCCTGCTCGGCCAACGCGCCGACGCCAGCAGCCCGCAGGTGATCAGCCTGCATCGCCAGCTGGGCGATGTGCTGGCCCGGCAGGGCGACACGCAGGCGGCAGCGGCCGAGCTGGAGCTGGCCTGGCAGGCGGCACAGGAGGCATGGGGACCGCGCCACCCGGAGGCACTGGTGGTCCGCCGTGCACGCGCGCTGCTGGCCCTGCAGCGTGGCCAGCACGCGCTGGCCGGCCAGGAACTGCGGCAGGTGCAGGCACAGCTGCTCGGCGCCCTGGGCCCGGACCATCGCGAGATCGGCTACGGCGAGTTCGCGCTGGGGAAGTGGGCCAGCGCCAGCGGCGACCCCTCGGCAGCAGCAGCGCACTATGCCCGCGCGGTGGCGATCTGGCGCCAACCGGATCACGTCGCCCTGCTGCCGCAGGCGCTGCTGGCACAGGGGCAGGTCCTGCAGCAGGCCGGCCAGATCGCGCAGGCCCGCACCGTGCTGGCCGAGGCACGACAGCTGCTGCTGGCCCAGCGCGGTCCGCAGGCACCGGCCCTGCACGAGCTTGATGCCCGCCTTGCGGCATTGGCGCAGGCTGAACAGGGTATCGAGTCCACCGCTGCCCGTTAACGTTTGTCTGCCTATGATGGCCGACCTTCCCTTTGCTCCCGCGCCTGCATGCAACGACGCGACTTCATCCGCAATGCCTCCCTGGCCCTGGCCGCCTTCGGCCTGCCGTCACTGCCGGCCTGCGCGGCCAGCAAGAGTGGCCAGCTTGGGCTGCGCCGGCTTGGCCAGCCGCAGCCGTTCGATTTCGCCACCCTGAAGGGCCAGGCGCGCGCGCTGGCACAGGCGCCCTACCAGAGCCACAAGCGGGTGCTGCCGGGCAAGCTGGAGGCGCTGGACTGGGATCAGTACCAGTCGATCGGCTATCGCCAGGACCACGCCCTGTGGGCCGACCAGCCGGGTAAGTTCCAGGCCAAGTTCTTCCACCTGGGTCTGTACTTCCATTCGCCCGTGCGCATGTACGACGTGGTCGACGGCAAGGCGCAGGAACTGGCCTATGACGGCGGCGCGTTCAACTACGGCAAGAGCGGGTTGAAGAATGGTGAGCTGCCGGCCGACCTCGGCTTTGCCGGGTTCCGGCTGAACACGCGCAAGGACACCGACCGCGATTTCGCCGCGTTCCTGGGTGCCAGCTACTTCCGCGCAGTGGGCAAGGAAGGCCAGTACGGCCAGTCCGCGCGTGGCCTGGCCATCGACACCGGCATGGGCAAGCCGGAGGAATTCCCCGACTTCATCGCCTATTACCTGGAACAGCCTGCGGCCGACTCGGACACCATCATCGTCTATGCGCTGCTGGATTCGCCCAGCGTGGCCGGTGCCTACCGCTTCGCCGTCACCAACGGCGACGTGCTGCTGATGGACATCGACAGCGCGTTGTACCCGCGCAAAACCATCGAGCGGCTGGGCATCGCCCCGTGCACCAGCATGTACCAGGTAGGCGAGAACGACCGCCGCATGGGTTGGGACTGGCGCCCGGAAATCCACGATACCGACGGCCTGTCGCTGTGGACCGGCGCTGGTGAATGGATCTGGCGGCCGCTGGTCAACCCGCGCAACCTGCGCTTCAACATGTTCGTCGACCGCAACCCGCGTGGCTTCGGCCTGCTGCAGCGTGACCGCAACTTCGACCATTACCAGGACGACGGCGTGTTCTACGAGAAGCGTCCGTGCCTGTGGGTGGAGCCGAAGGGCGAATGGGGCGAGGGTTCGGTGCAGCTGGTGGAGATTCCCACCGTCGATGAAACCTTCGACAACATCGTGGCCTTCTGGAACCCGAAGGAAAAGCCGCAGCCGGGCCAGGAACTGCTGGTCGGCTACCGGCTGTACTGGGGCGCACAGCCGCCGGCGCATACGCCGCTGGCCCATTGCGTTGCCAGCCGCACCGGCCTGGGCGGGGTGATCGGCAAGAAGCGCGAGTACTTCTCGTGGCGCTTTGCGGTCGACTTTGAAGGCGGCGAACTGGCCAGCCTGATCGACAAGGCCGACGTCGAAGCCGTTGTCGAAACCAGCCGTGGCCGGGTGGAGATCGTCTCGGCGCGGCCGCTGCGCGAGATCAAGGGTTACCGCGCGATGTTCGACCTGGTGCCGCCGGAGGGCAGCAGCGAGCAGATCGACATCCGCCTGTACCTGCGCAGTGGCGGCAAGACCCTCACCGAAACCTGGCTGTACCAGTACACCCCGCCGCCGGCTGGTGCGCCGGAGCGCACGCTGTACTGAGTGATGCAGGGTGCCGGCTTGCTGCCGGCACCTTGGGTTATGGCTTGCCCTCGGTTGCCGCTGGAGGTGGCGTCTGGGTCGGCAGGCCGACTTCCACGGTGCCGCGACGTATTTTCATCCAGTTCTCGTCCTGCCAGCGCTGATAGCGGTCTGGATCCCAGTACGTGGGATCGTAGAGGCGGTCGGCTTTGATGGTTCGGCTCACGCCTCCATCCATGTAGACGATGTCGACGTTGTTGGACAGTGAGCCGGTCCGGCTCCCGGTCATCGCACGCTTGCCCCGCTGCAGCTCCGCGGCCAGGCGTGGGCGAGCCGCTGCATCGCCGTACTCATCGCGCAGCCGCAGCGCCTGCGCTCGTGCGATATCGTGCTGTTCCAACGGCAGTGCTGCCCAGTACTTGTCGCGCAGCTCGAGCATCAACGGGTATCCGCGCTCGGCCGCGACATCCATCCACGCAAAGGCCATGACCGGGTCCGCAGCACGTTTGACACCGTACCAGTACATCTCGCCCAGCAGCCCCTGCGCAGGCTTGTCGGCGTAGCGGGCAGCCTTGCGGAAGTTGTCCATCGCCGCTTCGGCGTCGCCGCGTTGCAGCGCATCCATGCCCCACTGCCGGAACTTCATGTCTGGATGCCCGTCCAGGAATCCGGCGCCAAGCAGTGCCGCATCATCCAGCGGAGCGGCGGGCCCCTGGCCGGAGGCGACGGCAAGTACAGGCAGGAACAACAGGGGAATCAACAGCAGGGCGGAACGCATGGCGGACTTCCAGTTCGGCAGCAGACGTTGCCGCAGCCTAGGCAGGTAGCCGTCCACTTGTAAACGGCTGGATGCCATGCCCTACAGCGGCAGCGGTGCCTGCGCCGGATCGATCCGCCCCTCGCCACGGGTGATCTTCTTGAACTCGGCGCGGCTGACCGACACGTAGCGCTCGTTGCCGCCGATCTCCACCTGCGGGCCGTCCTGCACGGCATGGCCATGTTCGTCCACGCGCACGGTCATGGTCGCCTTCTTGCCACTGTGGCAGATCGTCTTGATCTCCTGCATCTCGTCGGCCCAGGCCAGCAGGTACTGGCTGCCCTCGAACAGCTCGCCGCGGAAATCGGTGCGCAGGCCGTAGCACAGCACCGGGATGCGCAGCTGGTCGACCACTTCGCTGAGCTGCCAGACCTGGCTGCGGCTGAGGAACTGCGCCTCGTCCACCAGCACGCAGCCCAGCGGCCCGTTGGCCTGCAGATCCTGGCTGACCCACTGCTGCAGGTCGGTGTCGCGTTCGAAGGCCATGCCGTCGGCGCGCAGGCCGATCCGCGAGGCGACCACGCCCGCGCCGGCACGGTCGTCCAGGCGCGGGGTCAGGATCGCCACGCGCATGCCGCGCTCGCGGTAGTTGTGCGCGCTCTGCAGCAGGGTGGTGGTCTTGCCGGCGTTCATCGCCGAATAGTAGAAATAGAGCTTGGCCATCGGCCGATTGTACGACGCCACCCGGCGCCGGCCGAAGCCGTTCAGCAAGCCCACCGGCCGGCGGCTGTGGCCGCCACCAACGCCCGCTACAATCGCACCCCAATGCACGGTCTCAATCCCCCCCAAGCTGCCGCCGTCCTCCACATCGAAGGACCGCTGCTGGTGCTCGCCGGCGCCGGCAGCGGCAAGACGCGCGTGATCGTAGAGAAGATCGCCCACCTGATCGGCTGTGGCCGCTACCCGGCCAAGCGCATCGCCGCGATCACCTTCACCAACAAGTCGGCCAAGGAAATGCGCGAGCGCGTGGCCAAGCGCCTGCGCGAGCAGGATGCCGATGAAGTGACCATCTGCACCTTCCATGCGCTGGGCCTGAAGTTCCTGCAGATCGAGCATGCCGCCGTCGGGCTCAAGCGCGGTTTCTCGATCTTCGATGCCGATGACGCGGCCGCGCAGATCAAGGACCTGATGTACGGCGCCAAGCCGGACGACATCGAGGACATGAAGAACCTGGTGTCGCGCGCCAAGAACGCCGGCCTGTCGCCGGAGCAGGCGATGGCCGCTGCGCGCAGCAACCGCGAGAAGGAAGCGGCCGGCATCTACGAGCGCTACCAGTTGCGCCTGAGCGCGTTCAACGCAGTGGACTTCGACGACCTGATCCGGTTGCCGGTGCAGATCCTGGAAGAGAACCCGGAGATCGCGCTGGCCTGGCGCGAGCGCATCGGCTACCTGCTGGTCGACGAATGCCAGGACACCAACGATGCGCAGTACCGCCTGCTCAAGCAGCTGGCCGGTGACAAGGGCAACTTCACCTGCGTGGGCGATGACGACCAGTCGATCTACGCCTGGCGCGGTGCCAACCCGGAAAACCTGCAGCAGATGGGGCGCGATTACCCGGCGCTGGAAATCATCAAGCTGGAGCAGAACTACCGGTGTTCCAACCGCGTGCTGCGCGCGGCCAACGCGCTGATCGCCAACAATCCGCACGAACACCTGAAGAAGCTGTGGAGCGACCAGGCCGACGGCGAGCGCATCCGTGTGTGGGAGTGCCGCAACAGCGAACACGAGGCCGAGAAGGTCGCCGCCGAGATCGCGTTCGTAGCGCAGACGCGCAACGTGCCGTGGAGCGATTTCTGCATCCTGTTCCGCGGCAACTTCCAGTCGCGGCCGCTGGAAAAGGCCATGCAGCTGCTGCGCATCCCCTACCACCTGACCGGCGGCACCATGTTCCTGGAGCGCCAGGAAGTGAAGGACACGCTGGCCTGGCTGCGGCTGCTGGTGAACCCGGACGACGACACCGCGTTCCTGCGTGCGGTGCAGTCGCCCAAGCGCGAGGTCGGCGCCGGCACCCTGGCCAAGCTGGCCGAACTGGCCTCGGAAAAGGACATGCCGATGGCGCAGGCCGCCGAGGCGATCGGCGCGCTGCAGCAGCTGCCACCGCGCGCGGCCAACAGCCTGGCGCGCTTCACCGACATCCTGCGCGACCTGCGCGCGCAGACGCGGCAGATCAGCTCCGGCGACATGATCCGCAAGGTCGCCAAGGAATCGGGCCTGCTCAGCGAGCTGCGGCAGCAGGCCAAGGAAGAAGCCAGCTACCAGCGTCGCGCCAACAACATCGAAGAACTGGCGCAGTGGTTCGAGGGTGGCCCGCGTGGTGCCACCGCGGCCGATCTGGCCGGCCAGCTGGCGCTGTTGTCGCGCAGTGACAAGGACGAGGGCGGCAACCAGGTGCGGATGATGACCATGCACGCCTCCAAGGGCCTGGAATTCCCCTATGTGTTCATCGTCGGCTGCGAGGATGGCGTGCTGCCGCACCAGGTCAGCCTGGACGAGGGCAATCTGCAGGAAGAGCGGCGCCTGCTGTATGTGGGCATCACCCGCGCCAAGATCCAGTTGTGGATGAGCTACAGCAAGCTGACCCGAAAGTTCGGCGAGCACGTGCGGCTGAAGCCGAGCCGCTTCTTCGAAGAGATCCCGGCCGAGGAGATCCAGCGCGATGGCGCCGATCCGGTGGCGGATGCGGCGCGGAAGAAGGAGCGCGCGACGGCGGGGTTGGCCGCGATCGAGGCGCTGTTCGATTGAGGATCGAAAAGCCACTAAAGCGGTATTCCAATCCGTCCGATTGACGCTTCTGGCCTTGAGCCTGCATCGGGTTAAGGCCTAGTGTGAGCGCACCCGAAGTGCGCGCCGTGTCTTTCATCGTGTCCAACGATATCCCTGCTGTTCTCACCCGTACCTTCCTCGGGCTGGGCCTGGTCCTGCTTGTTTCAGCGCTTCTGGCCTACGTTGGGGCCAGGCGCTTCCTCGATGGGGCGGTCATTGCCGATGGCAGGATCACCCATGTGGATGCCGTCAGCGTTGATCGCGGTGGTTCGCGCACTTCAGGGGTGAAGTTCCTGTACTGGGTGGACTTCACTACTAGCAGCGGGCAAGTGATGCGGTTCTTCGCAGGTCGTACCCGCCATCGTGCCTACATGACGGGCGATCATGTAGATGTGCTGTACCTGCCGGACCGCCCGGACAAGGCCCTGGTGCGTTCGCTCTCATCACCCTGGGGCCTGAGCGTCATACTGGGAGTGACCGGCGGCCCATTCTTGCTGGGGGTGGGAATTCTGCACCTGCCGCAGGCGGCGAGGGCATGGCGGCGCAGGCAGCTCCTTCGCCACGGGACACGGGTGCAAGCCAAGGTCCGGGCGATCAAGCGCGATCGCGGAGTATTCTCGGGGGGAAGGCATCCGTTCGTCATCGTCTGCGCCTGGCGCGATCCTGAAACCACTCGATGGCATGTCTTCCACAGTGCGTATCTCTGGGCCGATCCCCGTGCACAGGTGAGTGGGCGTGAACTGGATGTCCATGTCATGCCGGGCAATCCGCGCTACTACCATGTCGATATTTCCTTCATTCGATCAGCGCCGGCACCGGCACGCTGATCGATCAACCCGGCCAGCACCATGCCCACCCTCCTCAGATGTTTTTTGCTGTTTTTCTTTGCCGTGGGCCTGCTGATCCTTCTGGCCGCCGCCTGGCTGTTCGTGGACGTCCAGCGTTTCGCGCGCAAGGCCGTTTCCGTAACCGGAACGGTGGTGGCCGTCCAGGCAGAGGATGCCCGGTCGGAAATGGAGGGGATGCCCGCACGTGACATCACCCTGCATCGCCCGGTGGTGAGGTTCCAGACCGCACAGGGGCAGATGATTCAGTTCACCGCGTCCTTTGCTACCGGGGCACCACTGTACGTGGTCGGCGAACAGGTACAGGTGCTATATCCCGGCGGCATGCCTTCCAAGGCTCGTATCCAGCACCCGGGATTGCGCTGGGGCGCACCGCTGCTGTTGGCGCTGATGGGCATGGGGTTCTGCCTGATCGCCGCATGCGTCCATCGCCTGTGCGTGCGCTACTGGCCGATCCTGTTCGGCCAGCGTGACGGGGCATGTGGCTAGGCTGGGCATCGTAGTGGCCCACCTGGCCTGAGCGTGCTGCACGGCGGGCGCTGGCGTTGCAAAATCGAGGTATTCCTTCCGGAGCCCACCCATGCATCCCATCGAAAGCGAACGCCTGCGGCTGCGCCGCCTGGAACCAGACCGGGATGCTGCGCCGATGCTGGCATTGCTCAATGATCCAGGCTTCGTGCGCTTCATCGGCGACCGCAACGTGCACAGCGAGGAACAGGCGCGGGAGTACATCGCGCTGCGCGTGCTGCACAGCTATGCCTTGAACGGGTTCGGCATGTACGCCATCGAGCGGCTGTCCGATGGCGCCTGGCTGGGCAATGCCGGCCTGGTGCGGCGTGATGGCCTGCCGGGACCGGATATTGGCTATGCGGTGCTGTCGGAATTCGCGGGGCAGGGCTATGCCAGCGAGGCAGCGCGGGCGGTGTTCAATCACGCGCGCACGGCGCTGGGCCTGATGGATCTCTACGGCATCACCGATCTGGACAACATCGCCTCGGCGAAGGTGCTGCTGGGCCTGGGCATGCACGAGCGCGGGGTCATCCAGCTGCCGGGCATCGACAGCCTGAGCCGCTTGTATGCCACTCCGGGTGCACCGGATTGATTGCAATGCAGTGCAGTGCACTGCAGATCAAGCAGCACGGTGCATGCAGGCGGTTCGTCAGAAACGTTGCAAAATCGCCGGATAGTGAAGTTGTTCGCCCCAGGGCTTGCGCATGGTGTGCCCAACTGGTGATCCGCAATCCGCGGGATCAACAGAAGGTACGCACCCATGAAAGTTTCGATCATCACCTTCGGCCTGTTTGCTGCATTGGCCAGTGCATCCGTGTCGGCAGAAGAATCCAATGGACTACCGCTGATGATGATGGGCACGCAATCCTGCGCTGCCGCGTTCAATCAATCGGGTGCCAGCGGCTCCTGCCGCCTCACGAACGCCCAGGACTTTGGCAACAATTATTGCCAGATCACCGCCGATTGCCGCCGCCACGATGGCAGTATGGGCCATCCCCTCTATCAGGGAAGCAAAAGCAACGTCGCACGGCTGCAGAACTGCGACGGCAGTCTGAGAGTTGGTGGCTGCTGACGGCAAACACCCTGGTGTGTCGTTTGACAGATGCAAACGGCCACTCCGCCCGTCCGCGGTGGGTGCCGACCGTTGGTCGGCACTGCACCGGCAGGATATGGACGTTCAGCCGCGCAGCCCGGCCAGTTGGGCCTGCAGCTCGGCCACTGCCGCTTCCAGCTGCGCCACGCGCTCGGCCAGGCCGGGGTCGGCCGGCTCGGCGCCGCCGCCACTGCTGGCGTACTTCGCTGCCAATGCCGCGCCGTCCACTTCACCGCACAGCAGGTGCATGTAGCGGTCTTCGCGCTGGCCGCTGGCGCGCGGCAGCACCACCAGCAGGGCACGCTGCTGCAGGCGCTCGATGGCGTGGCGGGCTTCGTCGGCATCGGCGAAGCGGTGCAGGCGCTCGGCGCGGGTGACCAGTTCGCCCAGGGTCTGCGGCCCGCGCAGCAGCAGCAGGGCCAGCAGCACGGTCTGCTGCCGGGTCAGGTCCAGCGCGCTCTGCAGGCGGTGCTCGTAACGGTCGGCGCGCGAGGAGAAGTGCTGGCGCGCCAGGCCCAGGGTCTCCAGCTGGCGCAGCGCATGCTCCACGCTGCCGGCGCTCACGTTCATCACCGGCTCACGGGCGGTCTTCTGGTTGGCAGCCGATTGCGCGGCGTTGACGGTCAGCGGGTAGGTGTCCGGGGTGGTGGCTTCCTTCTCCACCAGGCAGCCCAGCAGGCGCGCCTGTACGGCATCCAGCAGCGGAACGTCGGGGGTCTGGGCAGGTTCGGTCATGGCGGCTTCCGGAAGACAACGTGTCAACCGCCAAGCATAGCCGTCCCGGCGGCGCCTTTGCCGGTAAAATGGGCCGGTATATCTGATCGCCGGTGAATCCATGCGTCGTCCCGTTTCCTTGTCCCTGACCCTGCTCGCCACTGCGGTGCTGGGCCTGTCCGCCTGCAAGCGCGTGGAAGCGCCTGCCGAAGCCGCCACCCCGCAAGCCCCGGCCGCCGCCGCCAAGGCCGACGGCGCGCTGGACGCGACCGCCAACGACAACCTCAATGCCGTGCTGTGGATGCAGCGCGCGCAGGAATACAGGGCGATCACCGAGCAGACCTACCGTGCCGCCGCTGACCATCTGGACGTTGCGCTGAAGGAAGCCCACTGGGACGCGCTGGTGCCGGAAGAGCGCGGCAACGAGGCCAAGGGCCTGAAGCCGGCCGTGGTGCTGGACGTGGACGAGACCGTGCTGGACAACTCGCCTTACCAGGCGCGCCTGGTGCGTGATGGCAAGGAATACGACGAACTCAGCTGGGACCAGTGGGTGGCCGAAAAGAAGGCCAAGGCCATTCCCGGCGTGGTCGATTTCGCCAAGGCTGCCAATGCCAAGGGCGTGACCCTGCTGTACATCTCCAACCGCGCCGTGCACCTGAAGGACGCGACCTTGGCCAACCTGCGCGAGCAGGGCCTGCCGGTGGCCGATGACAGCGTGTTCCTCGGCCTGGGCACCGTGGTTGAAGGGTGCGAGCAGGCCGGCAGCGAGAAGAACTGCCGTCGCCGGCTGGCTGGCCAGAAGTACCGCGTGCTGATGCAGTTCGGTGACCAGCTGGGCGACTTCGTGGAAGTGACCGCCAACACCAACGATGGCCGCGACGCGCTGCTGCAGCAGTATCACGACTGGTTCGGCGAGCGCTGGTGGATGCTGCCGAACCCGACCTACGGCGGCTTCGAGCCGGCGCAGTTCAACAACGATTACGCGCAGTCGCGGCAGGCCCGTCATGACGCCAAGCGTGCCGCGCTGGACTACGCGCCGTGAGCCGCGCCCCGCTGCCGCTGCGTGACGACGAACGCCTGATCTTCGCGCTGGACGTGCCTGACCGTGTGCAGGCGCTGGCGTGGGTCGACCGCCTTGGCGACAGCGTGGCGTTCTACAAGATCGGCATGGAACTGCTCGCCTCCGGTGAGTACTTCCAGGTGCTGGACGAACTGGCACGCCGCGACAAGCGCGTGTTCGTCGACCTGAAGTTCTTCGACATCCCGGCCACCGCCGCGGCGGTGATCAAGCGCCTGGCGCAGTGGCCCGTCAGCTACGCCACCATCCACGGCTGGCACCCGGCGATGATGGAGGCCTGCGCGGCTGCCAACAGCGGCGACATGCGCCTGCTGGCGGTGACGGTGCTGACCTCGATGGGCCGCCCGGACCTGGCGCAGATGGGCATCGACCGCGAGCCGGTGGAGGTCGTGGTCGAACGCGCGCTGGCCGCACAGGCCGCGGGCATCGACGGCGTGATCGCCTCCGGCCAGGAAGCCGGCCCGATCCGCGCCGCGACCGGCGCCGGTTTCTCGATCGTCTGCCCGGGCATCCGCCCCGGTGGCCCGGTCGGCGATGACCAGAAGCGCACGGTGGGTGTGGCGCAGGCGTTTGCCGATGGTGCCGATGCCATCGTGGTCGGTCGTCCGATCCGCCATGCGTCCGATCCGCAGGCTGCAGCACGGGCGATCCAGCAGGAAATCGCGACGGCTTTGGCCGCGCGCTGAGCCCCGCCCCCACGGCGGTCACGCCGGCACCACGAACGCCATCCCGTCGAATGCGGGATGGCGTTCGCATTTGTGCCTGTTGCCCTGACGCACCCGACCCCAGCCGGGAAAACTGTGCGCCGCATCGCGCTGTAAGCGTGGAGCGCCCTCTATCAATCGATGCACCAGCACGGACCGCGGCCGTGCCGGTACCAACCATCGACAGAGGAATACACGGATATGTATCGCAGCACCTCTTTGTTGTTCGGCGGCCTGTTGGCGGCGGCCATCGTCTTTCCCGCCACGGCTGCACCCCAACCCCGCGAAGCACCGCGCATCATCGGCGGCGAGGATGCCAAGCCGGGCGACTACCCGTTCATGGTCAGCCTGCAGGGCATCTCCTACGGCGACACCGACCACACCCGGCACTTCTGCGGCGGCACGCTCATCTCACCGTCCTGGGTGCTGACCGCCGCGCACTGCGTGCAGGGCAGTTCGCCCGCCTCGATCGCGGTACTGGGCAATGTCACCAGGCTGTCCACCGAACCGTCCGCGCATGCATCCAACGTCAAGGCCATCCACGTGCACCCGGCGTTCAACAGCGGCAACACGCTGGAACATGATGTTGCCCTGATCCAGCTCAGCGCACCGTTGGCCGATGCGCAGCCGGTCGCGCTGCGGTTGCGGCCCGATGCCAGCTATCTCAAGCCAGGCCGGGAGTTCACGGTGATCGGCTGGGGCGACACGGACATCAGTGAAGAACGGCTCTATCCCACCCAGCTGCAGACGGTGCAGACCCCGTTCGTGCCCTTCGCCGAATGCCAGCAGGCCTACGGAGGCGAGCTCGCACGCGGCAAGGTCATCTGCGCCGGCCGCGAAGGGATCGACAGCTGCCAGGGTGACTCCGGTGGTCCGCTGCTGCTGCGCCTGCGCGAGGGCTGGACCCAGTTCGGTGTTGTCAGCTGGGGGGAAGGCTGCGCGTTGGCCGGCCACCCCGGCGTTTATGCCCGAATCGCCGAAAAACATGCCGTAGATTTCATTGAAGCAGTCTGGCAACGCGATTGATTCAATAAAATCAATGAGTTGAATGACATTTCATCATGTGTTGCGTTAACTTTGCGGGCAGCGTAGGATCGCCGCCATCCGGTCTTCGGGCCGGACATGCGCCACAACACTGTCCACCGGCCTTGCGCCGGTTTGAAGAGCCTGCGATCCCTGTGGTCCGGGCTCTTTTTTTATCCGCCGGGTGCGGCAAGGGCCCATCGGCGCGGGGCGTGGATCCACCGCGCAGTGCGCGCCATGGCAGAAACCGTGACGCCCCGGCTTGCCGCTGTCACGTCGCAGGCCGCAAGATGCGGACCGGTCCGGGGAGTCCGATTGCATGAGCGTGGTAATGCGAGGAAGGTCTGCGCGGGGATGGGGGCTGGCGGCCATGCTGCTGCTGGCCATCGCCGCGTGCCGTGAATCCGGCAGTGATCCGGCCGCCGCGCCGGCTGAACCTGTCGCTGCGGTACAGGCGATGGCGCAACGGCTGGCCGAGGACGACCTGGTCGGCTATGCAAAGCTGTCGGTGCCCCCCAGCCAGTACCAGCGCCTGCAGCAGGCCTGGGCCGACGGCCACAGCCAGTGGCCGCTGACCGGACTGCCGCTGGGCGACCAGCTGCTGCCGATGCTGGCGGCGCTGCGTGAGCCCGGTGCCAGCGTGCAGCTGCAGCGCAGTTTCGACCGCCAGCTGGCCGGCCAGGCCCGTGCCGTGCGCCAGGCCGCGCAGTCGATGGGCAACTTCGGTGTGCAGTACCTGCGGCACCAGAAGGGCTATACGCCCGGCCAGCAGGCGCACTACATCCAGCTGGTGCAGACCCTGGCCGCCTGGGCGCAGGATGCCCCGATCAGCGACCGCGCCAGAGCCCGCAGCAGCATCGCCGCCCTCGTCGGCGCCGCCGCCCAGGTGGGTTTCCAGGACGATGCCGGTCTGCAGGCCGCAGGCATGGAAAGCAGCCTGCAGCAGCTGGCGCCGTTCATCCACACGCTGAAGGCGGTGCTGGCCAGCTATGGCCTGGGAGTGGACGAGGCGCTGCGCAGCGTGCGCGGTGAGCTGCTGTCGGTGGAGGGCGACAATGCCCTGGTGCGCCTGCAGTACGAGCTCGCCGGCCGCGCGATGACCGTGCAGGTGCCGCTGAGCCGGCGCGAGGGCCACTGGTACCTGACCCGCACCCTGGCCGATACCGATGCCCTGTTGCGGCAGGCCGATGCGGCGCGCGCCGCCGCCGCTCCGGACCCTGTGCCCGCCCCGACAACCGATGGGGAAGCGGCAACGCCATCGGCTAAGCCATAATGACGTCGATGTCGAAACAGAACCCGCTGCCGTTCCCCGGCGAAGAATCCCAGCCGACGCCCGCCGACACGGCGCCGGCGTCCCCCTCGACCGACGCCGGCACGCCGCCGGCGGCGACGCCTGTGCACGCGCGTCCTGCCGGCCGCCGCCCGCTGTGGGCGCGCCTGCTCGGGCGCCTGGTGGAACCCTGGCTGTCGCTGAAGATCGAGCCGGAAGACCCGGGCCAGTACAACGATGGCCGCCCGGTCATGTACGTGCTGGAAGACTACGGCCTGTCCAACGCGCTGATCCTGGACAAGGCCTGCCGCCAGGCCGGCCTGCCCTCGCCGCTGGTACCGCTGGCCGGTGACCCCACCGGCCGCAAGCGCGCCTACCTGGCCCTGTCGCGGCGCAGCTCGAGCAACTCGCTGATTCCCGAGCAGCGCGGCGCCAAGACCCATTCCGATTCGCTGGCCAAGGTCCTGCAGGCCCATCGCGTGCGCGACGACCTGGATGTGCACCTGGTGCCGGTGTCGATCTTCGTCGGCCGCGCCCCGGACAAGCAGAGCGGCTGGTTCGCCGTGCTGTTCTCGGAAAACTGGGCGCTGGTCGGCCGCTTCCGCCGCCTGCTCGGCCTGCTGCTGAACGGCCGCAACACCATCGTCCGCTTCGCACCGCCGATCTCGCTGCGCAGCACGGTCGACGAGGGCCTGGAGCCCGAGCGTACGGTGCGCAAGCTGCAGCGCGTGCTGCGTACCCATTTCCGCCGCATCCGCGAGTCGGTGATCGGTCCTGACCTGTCGACCCGGCGCCTGCTGGTGGACCAGGTGCTGGCCGCCGAGACGGTGCGCGAGGCGATCGCCTCGCAGGCCAAGCGCGACAACAGCAAAACCAGCGATGCCTGGAAGAAGGCGCACGCCTACGCCTGGGAAATCGCCGCGGACTATTCCAGCCCGGTGGTGCGCTCGGCCAGCTTCATGCTCAGCCATGTGTGGAACCGCATCTACGCCGGCGTGCTGGTGCACCACCTGGACAAG
>Ga0308156_1001649_pt1 | contig 24246 bp, 32 predicted proteins | sample PhyAR2_FD_201041 | JGI IMG/M metagenome (GOLD analysis project Ga0308156, IMG submission 201041) | Phyllosphere microbial communities from UC Gill Tract Community Farm, Albany, California, United States - DLSL A.R2 | ecosystem: Host-associated > Plants > Phyllosphere > Unclassified | place: USA... | reverse complement strand
CAATTTTCTTCCTGGCTAATATCAGCAAAGAACGTCACAGCGTTGATTTCAGTGAACTGACGAGTGACGAAGTTAAGGCGCTGATTAGTGCAATGAATCACTTAAAAGCAGTCGTGAGTTTATTTCCCAAGAATCTGACGTTACCTAATTAATTAACCCAAAGAAATTAAATGGCGTAAACCCGCCGGGCATTCTTTTGCCCGAATTCAGGAGAATGAGAAATGCGAAATATCCAGACCCGTAGTTTTAAAGCTGACGACGACGCACTTAATGCCCTGCTTAGCAAGGCCAAATCTGAGCAGCGCAGTGATGATGCCATGTCAGTTTCTATCCGCCTGGCCGCGCTGGCGATTCATGCCCGCAAAGAGGAAATGTCTGCGGCGGAAATAATCGAGCTTCTGGACAAAGAAGCAGATCGCTTTGAGAACCAGGCGCAGGAGATGCACTGATGGCTGATTCAATGGACCTGGTACAGCAGCGCGTGCAGGAAGAGCTGGCGCGCAATCTGGCAAACGCGACTTACCGCCCCGCAGGGGCGAGTGAGTTTTTTTGCCTGTCGTGCGGCGAAGAGATCCCGGAGCAGCGCCGCCGCGCACTGCCGGGCGTTTCCCTCTGCGTGACCTGCAAACAAATCAGTGAGCTGAAAAGCGCGCATTACAAGGGTGCAGCGTTATGAAAACCATTCTGAAATGGGCCGGCAGCAAGTCCGGCCTGATGCCTGAACTGATTAAGCACCTGCCCGCCGGTAATCGTCTGGTTGAGCCGTTTGCCGGTTCCTGTGCGGTCATGATGAATACGGATTACCCGGCTTATCTGGTGGCCGACGTGAATCCCGATCTGATTAACCTCTATCGCCAGGTTAAAGAACATACGCGCCCGTTTATTGTCGTGGCGTTATCGCTCTTTAATCAGAACAAAACGGAAGAGAGCTATTATCAGGTCCGCAAAGATTTTAACTTCAACGCGGCACTGACACTGCTGGAACGTGCTGCGCAATTCCTCTACCTCAACCGCCACGGCTACCGTGGCCTTTGCCGTTATAACAAGCGCGGCGAATTTAATAATCCCTACGGCAATTATAAAGAGCCATATTTCCCGCTGGCCGAAATTGAGGCTTTTGCCCTGAAGGCCCAGCGCGCAACGTTTGAATGCCTGAGCTACAGCGAAACCCTGAACATGGTCCGCGCAGGTGATGTCGTGTACTGCGATCCGCCGTACCACGGCACATTCACCGCTTATCACACTGATGGGTTCAGCGAAGATGATCAGCATTCGCTGGCCTGCATCCTGCTGGGTATCTCTGAGCGTAACCCGGTTATCGTTTCAAACAGCGACACGATGTTTACCCGCAGTATCTACCGCGAATTTGGCCTGACTAAAATCACTGCTGCCCGCTCTGTTGGCGTGGCCGCCGGTGAAGGTAAGAGCGCGCCAGAAATCATCGCGGCGCGTCACATGAGTCTGGCGGTGTAATGGCTCAGGTATTCGCATACCCGTGGAATGCCCCAAAAAAGGCAATAAATCCACAGCTGGACCCGGCGGAATTTGCGCCGGTGTCTGCGCTTTCAAACCTGATCGCTCTCTATGCTGCTGACAACGAGCAGGAGCAGCTGCGCCGTGAGGCATTGAGCGATCAGGTCTGGGACCGCTACTTTTTCAACGAATCCCGCGATCCTGTTCAGCGCGAAATTGTGCAGGACAGAATCATCAGCCGGGCAAAGATGGCCCGCGAACAGCAGCAGTTCAATCCTGATCTGGTCATCGTGGCAGATGTCAGCGCCCAGCCGTCGCACATCAGCAAGCCTCTCATGGACCGCATTAAGTTTTTCCACAATCTCGGCAGGCCGCAGGCTTATTCCCGCTATCTGCGCGAAACTATCCGCCCCTGCCTTGAGAGGCTGGCACGCGTGCGCGAAAGCCAGATTTCACCCTCATTCCGGTATATGGCCGGTCACGACGGGCTGGACGGCCTGCTGGCCTTGCCTGAAATGAACCAGAATCAGGTCAAGCGTTTGTCAACGCTGGTTGCTGCGCACATGAGCATGTGTCTCGATAAAGCCAGCGGCCATCTGTTCGTCAGTGACGACGTGACGCCGGAGCAGGTCCGCCAGGCATGGGAAGCTGTTGCAGCGGAAGCGATGCGCCTGGACGTAATCCCCCCGGCCTTTGAGCAGCTGCGCCGCAAGAAGCGCCGCCGCAAGCCAGTGCCCTATGATCTGATCCCGCCCTCGCTGGCCCGTATGCTCTGTGCGGACTGGTGGTATCGCAAGTTATGGCAGCTGCGTTGTGAATGGCGTGAAGAGCAGCTGCGCGCTGTCTGCCTGGTCAACAAAAAAGCATCCTCCTACGTCAGCTTTGAAGCGGTGATCCATAAGCGTGAGCAGCGCAGGAAGTCTCTGGAGTTTTTCCGCTCACATGAGCTGATCAGCAATGAAGGCGATACGCTGGATATGGAAGACGTTGTGAATGCCAGTAGCAGCAACCCGGCACACCGCCGTAATGAAATGATGGCCTGCGTTAAGGGGCTGGAGCTTATCGCGGAAATGCGCGGCGACTGCGCCGTGTTTTACACCATCACCTGCCCGTCACGTTTCCACGCAACGCTTAACAACGGCAGGCCCAATCCGAAGTGGACCACGGCCACCGTTCGCCAGAGCAGTGATTATCTGGTCGATATGTTTGCCGCCTTCCGCAAGGCCATGCATAAAGCCGGCATGCGCTGGTATGGCGTGCGAGTCGCAGAGCCACATCATGATGGCACCGTACACTGGCATCTGTTGTGCTTTATGCGCAAAAAGGAGCGCCGTTCAGTCACCGCACTGCTGCGGAAATTTGCCATTCGCGAAGATCGCGAAGAACTTGGCAACAATACCGGGCCACGCTTTAAAGCTGAACTAATCAACCCGCGCAAAGGTTGACAGGAAAATCTGATTACGCCCGGTGGTCAGCGCATCCATCAGCGCCTCGCGGGCAAAAAAGAATGTCGCCCCGATCTGGCGCGACTTCAGCAGGTTGCGGACCGAGTATTTATTTCCGGCTTCCCACCACTGGCGCTGATAGCCGAACATCGAGCCGTGGAAAATCTCCTGCAGTTTTTCAATCTGCTCATCGGTGAAAAGATTCTTTATTGGTGCTGATCGCGGGCCTTTGTTGCGGTTTTCCACGTTCGGGTTCAGGTCCGCTTCATTGCCGCCGTTGCTGAATTTACCGATCCGGGCGTGGCGCTCAGACTGGCGCGCCAGCAGGTCAATTTCTTTAAAGTCTTTCCCTTCCTTCTGCTCCTTCATGATGAGCTGGCAGTAGCGTGCGGCGGTGGTCAGCTGCATCTGATCGAGCGGGCCGTAGTCGCCCCACCTGTCGCGCTTCTTCCAGCTGTGAACGGTTGCGGGTTTCTCTCCCAGCATTTCAGCAATGCGGGCGATGCGGTATCCCTGAAAGTACAGCAGTAAAGCCTGCCTGCGGGGATCGAGGTCGTCGGGGGCGGGTGTCATGTTCATGCAGCCAAAATACGGCCCCGCCGCCACCTTTTCTGCTGCCCCTCATTGTGTGGTTTCCCGCACAACGTCCGCGCGTTGTTTCGATACCCCTGCCGCCGCAACCATAGGGCCTCACAGAGTTTTACTGACCGGAGCCTGGACAATGGCAAAGAAAGCAAAGCGTTTTCGTATCGGGGTGGAAGGTGCCACCACGGACGGGCGCACCATCGAGCGTAGCTGGCTTGAACAGATGGCGGCAAATTACAGCCCTGAGCTGTACACCGCCGTGATCAACATGGAGCACATCAAAGGTTACACCCCTGACAGCCCGTTTCGCCGCTTTGGTGTGGTAGAGGCGCTGGACGCAGAAGAAATCAGCGACGGCCCGCTGAAGGGCAAGCTGGGGCTGTATGCCCTGATCAACCCGACGGATGAACTGGTCACGCTGACCGGTGCCATGCAGAAAATCTTCACCTCTATGGAAATCCGCCCGGAGTTCGCGGACACCGGCGCGGCCTATCTGATTGGCCTGGCCGTGACCGACGATCCGGCCAGCCTCGGCACCGAAATGCTGCAGTTCAGCGCCAGCGCCGGGGCGAACCCGCTGGCAAACCGCAAGCAGCACCCTGACAACGTTTTCTCTGCCGCTGAAGAAACCCTGATCGAGTTTGAGGACGTGGCAGACGAAAAGCCCGCCCTGTTTGCCCGCATAAAGGCGATGTTCAGCAGACAGCAGCAGACCGATGCGGCCCGCTTCAACGACGTGCATCAGGCCGTGGAGCTGATTGCCACGGAGCAGCAGGACCTGAGCACGCGCTTTGAAACGGCACTGAGCGAACATGCTGACAGCCTGAAATCACATTTCAGCAGTGCGCTGGGTGAGGAAGTGCTGAAGCGCGAACAGCTGCAGGCGGACTTCACCGAACTGCAGCAGCAGCTGAGCCGGGAAGATGGCCGCCAGCAGGTCCGCCCGCGCACGCCGGGTAACGGCAACGGTGGCGAAGTGCGCACCGACTGCTGATACAGCGGCGGCAAACCTTTTTAACGAACAGAGAAAGCGAAGCGATGAAAAATACTACCCGTTTTAAGCTGAATGCTTACATGTCGGTGCTGGCAGAAATCAACAAGATTGACCTGTCCGCGCTGAACAGCAAATTCACCATTGAGCCGTCCGTGTCGCAGACGCTGGAAAGCAAAATTCAGGAGTCGTCCGCGTTCCTGCAGGCCATCAACATCATGCCGGTCAGTGAGCAGAGCGGTGAACGGCTGGGGCTGGGGATCGGCACCACCATTGCGGGCACCACCGACACCACCCAGAAAGAGCGCGAGCCTACCGATCCGACTTACATCGACGGCGACGGCTACAAATGCACGCAGACCAACTTTGACACAGCGCTGCCTTATTCAAAGCTGGACATGTGGGCGAAGTTCAGTGATTTCCAGACCCGCATCCGTGACGCTATCGTGAAGCGTCAGGCGCTGGACCGCATCATGATCGGCTTCAACGGCCTGAAGCGTGAGAAAACCTCCAACCGCGTGCAGAACCCGCTGCTGCAGGATGTGAATATCGGCTGGCTGGAAAAAATCCGCCAGGAAAAACCGGCGCAGGTGCTGGGCCAGCATATCGGTGAAGACGGCAAAGTGGTGTCGGACAAAATCACCGTCGGGATCGGCGGCCTGTTCCGTAACCTGGACGCGGTGGTGATGGGCGCAGTGTCAGAAAAAATCGGCGTGCAGTACCAGGATGACACCGAACTGGTGGTGATCTGCGGACGCCAGCTGCTGGCTGACAAGTATTTCCCTCTGGTCAATCAGAGCCAGCCCAACACCGAAGCACTGGCCGCTGATCTGATCATCAGCCAGAAACGCATCGGTGGCCTGCAGGCGGTGCGCGCGCCGTACTTCCCGGCCAATGCGCTGCTGATCACCCGTCTGGATAACCTGTCCATTTACTGGCAGGAAGAGACGCGCCGCCGTTCCATCATCGACAACCCGAAACGTGATCGCATCGAAAACCTTGAGTCGGTTAACGAGGCTTACGTGGTCGAGGACTACGACTGCACCTGCCTGGTGGAAAACATCGAGCTGCTGGAGCAGGAACCGGAAAAAGCGCCGGGTGAGATGAGCGACGCGGAAATCGCACGCATCGCCGCCGTGGCGGCCAGCGTGGTTAAGTCCATGACCGGGGACGGCAGTTCAGCCGCCAGCGCGGACACCACGCAGACCAGTGATGCCGGTGACGGCAGCAAAGGCGGAGCGTAACCCGTGACTAACCCTTTCCGCGCGCACACGCGCTTTATTCAGGCTCAGGAGGCCGCCCGGTCGGGCGGCAGTGGCCGCAGCACAAAGGGCTATGACCTGATGCTGCTCCAGCTGAACGAAGACCGCCGCCGCCTCAAGGGCATTCAGTCCAACGTCCGTAAGGCCGAAATCAAGGTGGAGGTGCTGCCGAAGTACGCCGCCTGGGCTGAGGGCGTGCTGAGTGCTGACGGCGCGCAGCAGGACGACGTGCTGATGTACGTGATGCTCTGGCGCGTTGACGCCGGTGACTATGCCGGTGCGCTCGCGATTGGCCGCCATGCGCTCAAGCACGGCTGGTCGATGCCGCTGGGACACCGCACCACCGCAACGGTGCTGGCTGAAGAAATTGCCGACGCGGCAAAGGCCGCCGTGCTGGCGAAGACGCCGTTTGATGCGGCCCTGCTGCTGGAGGCGCTGGAGGTTGTGGACGCACACGACATGCCCGATCAGTCACGTGCCCGCCTGCACAAGTCCATCGGCTGGGTGCTGACGGAAAGCAGCCCGGCGTCCGCGCTGAACCATCTGAAGCACGCCCTGCAGCTGGACGAGAAGTGCGGCGTTAAAAAAGACATTGAGCAGCTGGAGCGGAAGATCCGTAACGCCAGCTGATAACCGGACGTGCCCACGCGCGGGGCGGCATGGGGTGGCGACAGGCAGCGCCGCATCAAAACCCCGTCCACCGCCCACCTATTCAGGAGTAACAGAACGATGGAATTTATCGCGCCACAGAAGGCGACGGGAACGCCGGACATTATCCCCAACAACTCATTCTGGCCCGACGTTGATCTGGCGAAGTTCCGCAGCGTCATGCGCGTTGACGGCACCGTGACGCCGGAGCGTCTGCGGCAGGTGGTACTGACCGCGATGGCGGAGGTTAACGCGGAGCTTTATGCGTGGCGTGAGCGGCAGGAGCTGGCCGGGCGTAACAGTCTGGCCGACGTTCCGGCGGAGCGTCTGGCCGGTGTGAGCGTGCGGCTGCATCACTATGAAAATGCGGTGTGGTGCTGGACCCGAGCGGTGCTGAACGAGCGTTATCAGGATTTTGACGCCACTGCTGCCGCAGCGAAGCGCGGCGAAGAACTGAATGATGCCAGCGGCGATCTCTGGCGCGATGCGCGCTGGGCCGTCAGCCGCGTGCAGGACATGCCGCACTGCACCGTGGAGCTTATCTGATGAAGGTGCGTGCGCAGCAGTATGACACGGTGGACGCACTCTGCTGGCGTCACTACGGGCGCACACAGGGCATGACGGAACAGGTGCTGCAGGCAAATCCGGGGCTGGCGGAGCACGGTCCCCTCTTACCGCACGGGCTGGAAGTGGAGCTGCCAGACGTGACAGCGACGGCCACCGTGCAGGCCGTCCAGCTTTGGGACTGAATCATGTGGGAAAAAATCAGCACCTTTGTGACCTGGTGTATTGCGGTGGTGATGGCGTGGCTGGGCGGCATGGACCTGAAAGACGTGTCCACCGTGGCCGGTGTGTTAATCGGCCTGCTGATGGCGCTAATCAGCTGGTACTACAAACACAAAACCTACCAGCTGCTGGCAAGCGGGCGCATTACGCGGGGGGAGTATGAATCTGCAGACCGTTAAACGCTGCGCCGTGGGCGTGGTGCTGGCGCTGGCCGCCACGATGCCCGGCTTTCAGCAGCTGCACACCTCGGTGGAGGGGCTGCGGCTGATTGCCGATTATGAGGGCTGCCGCCTGCAGCCGTACCAGTGCAGCGCGGGAAAGTGGACCGACGGGATCGGCAACACGTCCGGCGTGGTGCCAGGTAAATCCATCACGGAGCGGCAGGCGGCGGGGAATTTCATCACCAACGTGTTGCGCACTGAAGCGGCACTGGCGCGCTGCGTGGCGGTTTCCATGCCGCAGCAGGTTTATGACGCGCTGGTGTCGCTGGCGTTCAACGTGGGAACCGGCAACGCGTGCGGTTCAACAATGGTGGCGCTGCTGAAAAAAGGTAAATGGCGCGAGGCGTGTTATCAGCTGCCGCGCTGGGTGTACGTGAACGGCGTCTTTAATCAGGGGCTGGATAACCGGCGCGGACGTGAACTGGCCTGGTGCCTTAAAGGAGTCTGAAATGCAGATGATTAAAAAATGGTGGTTTACGGCGTTACTCACCGTCCTGCTGACGCTGGTCAGTATCAGTCACGGCAGCTTTGCGGGCTATCCGCTGGCGGCCCTGCTGTGGGCTGACTTCTTCGCATGGGCCGTTATCGGTTTTTCCGGCCTGTACGCCTGCACCCTGACCGGCAGCGACCGAAAGCAGGTATTTGCCTGGCTGCTGCGGTTTGCGCAGCTGGCTGACCGCGTGCCGCTCAGATGGTATCACCGCGTATTTATCGCCGTGGTGATGTGGAACGCGGGCTGGAAGCTGGCGGCATTTGTCGGTCTTCATGCGGTGTTTTATCGGCTCATGATCAGGTCCGAGCTTGAGCGGGCGGCGGCATGACGCGCGCACTGGCAGTTATCGTGCTGATCCTGCTGCTTGTCACCGGCGTGCAGTCATACCGGCTGAGCAGCGCCCACGGCAGGATCGATGCGCAGCAGACCACCATTGCGGGCCAGGGCAAAAAGCTGAGCCAGAAAAACAGCCAGCTGATCGCCCTTAACATTCTGGCGCAGACCAGCAGCCAGGCGCAGACGCAGCTTTACGCCGCCGCCGAACGCAATGGCCAGCTGCTGCGCGACCGGCAGCGAAAGATTGAGGAGCTAAAACGTGAAAATGAAGACCTGCGCCGCTGGGCTGATGCCGCTCTGCCTGATCCTGTTGTCCGGCTGCGCCAGCGACCGGCCCTCTCAGGAGGTGAATCTTACCGTGAGTGGCTGTCCGAAAATCACCCGCTGCCAGCTGGACCCGGCAGCACCGCGCACTAACGGCGACCTTCTGGCCCAGTTGGACGAAACGGAGGCCGCCTGGGCGGCGTGTGCCGGTAAGGTTGATACCATCATCAGCTGTCAGGAAAAAGACGATGAACAAGCCGCAGTCCTTACGCAGCGCCCTGAATAAGTCGGTCCCTTATGTGGCCGACAACCCGGACCGCCTGCACCTGTTCGTGGACAGCGGGCAGGTGGTTGCCACGTCTGCCCCGTCCCTGTCGTGGGAATATCGCTACACGCTGAACGTGGTGATCACCGACTTCACCGGCGATCAGAATCTGCTGATGGCCCCGGTGCTTTTGTGGCTGCGGGAAAACCAGCCCGACGCGCTGCAGAACAGTGAGGCCCGCGAAAAGCTGTTTTCGTTTGAGGTGGATATTCTGGCAAACGACCGCTGTGACATCAGCATGGATCTGAAGCTGACAGAGCGCATTGTGGCAACCACGGTGGACGGTAAAACCAGCGTTGAGGCGGTGCCGGAACCGGACGTGCCGGAGGAAATCTGGACGGTGAAACGTGGCTGAACTGCATGAAGTGGATGCCTGGCTGGCGGCGCTGCTGTCGCAGCTGGAACCGGCGGCACGGAAAAAGATGCTGCGCGAGGTGGCGCGCGACGTGCGCCGGATTCAGCAGGCAAACATCACCGCGCAGCGTTCCCCGGACGGCACCGCATGGGAACCGCGCCGCGTCACCGCCCGCAGCAAAAAGGGGCGCATCCGTCGCGGCATGTTCGCAAAAATGAAAACGGCTAAATACCTCAAGGCGCAGGCGAGCGCAGACGCTGCAGAAGTTGCCTTTGTTCCGGCGGTGCAGAAACTGGCCCGCGTCCATCACTACGGCCTGCGTGACCGGGTAAACCGACGCGGCACGATGGTGAAATATGCTGAACGTCCACTGCTGGGTATGAATGGCGATGTGGAAAACACGGTGCGGGAAACTTTATTGAGCTGGCTCACGAAGTGAGCCAGCAATGTAATTAACCAAAGATAAGGAAATGCTGATTAGGATAATAATTAGGATGGATTGCCTTAAGTGATTTCCCTTCTATGGCGTTGAGCAAGTGAGCAAGGTCAGGGTTATTATTCAATGCTCTTATTCCATGATTAGCAATCTCATTGAACACTTGCACGCCACAGTTATCAAATTTAAAAATCACATCTGAGGAAATATTCCCATCTTGCAACAAGATGGGACGACCTTCGTAGGGAACATCAATACGATATGTAGGCATGTCGATAATCTCCGTGTGTTTGGAACGCCTATTGTATCACCAACCAGACAATGATTTTTGAGTGCCCCTTTCGGGGGTAAATGACACTCTCCTTCTATGAACGAAAAACTTACCGAAATCATGCGCCTTATCACCAACCTGATCCGCACCGGCACCGTGTCCGAAGTGGACCCGGTGAACTGGCTGTGCCGGGTGAAAACGGGCGACCTTGAAACCAACTGGATTAACTGGCTCACCCTGCGCGCCGGTAGCACCCGCACATGGTGGCAGCCCACCGTCGGGGAGCAGGTTGTGCTGCTGAGCCTGGGCGGCAATCTTGAAACCGCCTTTGCGCTGCCCGCCATTTATTCCGAAGCCTTCCCGCCGCCCGACTATTCAGAAGACGGCACCACCACCGTGTTTAAGGACGGCGGCTGGTTTCAATACGAGCCTGAAAGCGGCCAGCTGCTGATAAAAAATATTAAAAGCGTGCGCATCGAGGCGACGGACGGCATTCAGCTGATAACCGACGCGCTGGGGATAGAAGCCAGCCAGACGCGGATCAATAGTGACACCACGATGAACGGTGATGTGACCCACGGCGGCGGCTCAATGAGTTCTAACGGCGTGATCGCAGATAAGCACTTACACGACAAAGTGAAGAGCGGCACCGATATGTCAGGAGGCCCGCAATGATGTATCTCGGCATGAACCGCGACACCGGCAAAGCCATTACCGACATCGAGCACATACGGCAGAGCATACGCGACATCCTGATCACCCCGGAAGGCAGCCGCCTTGCCCGGCGTGATTACGGTTCGATGTTGTCTGCGATGATTGACTGGCCGCAGAACGATGCCACCAAACTGCAGGTAATGGCTGCCACCTATACCGCACTGAGCCGCTGGGAGCCACGCATCCGGCTGGCCTCGGTAAACATCACGCGCAATGCGGACGGCTCTATGCAGGTTGATCTGACCGGCCAGCGCGCTGACGGCTCGCCGGTTGCTATGTCTGTTTCAACGGGGGTGAGCAGTGGCAGTAATTGACCTTTCCCAGCTGCCCGCGCCGCAGGTTATTGAGGTGCCGGACTTTGAAACGCTGCTGGCAGAGCGTAAAGAGGCGCTGATTGCGCTTTATCCGGCGGATGAGCAGGCCGCCATGCGCCGCGTGCTGGCGCTGGAGTCTGAACCGATTGTTAAAAACCTGCAGGAGAACACCTACCGGGAAGTCCTGCTGCGCCAGCGTATTAACGAGGCGGCGCAGGCGGTAATGGTGGCCTATGCCATCGGCAGCGATCTGGACCAGCTGGCCGCCCGTAACAACGTGAAGCGGCTGACCATTACGCCTGCCAATCCTGACGCGGTGCCGCCGGTGGATGCGGTGAAGGAATCAGACGACGCGCTGCGCGTGCGCGTGCCGGAGGCGTTTGAGGGCCTGAGCGTGGCCGGACCGACGGGCGCATATGAGTTTCACGCGAAAAGCGCCGATGGCCGCGTGCAGGACGTGTCTGCTACCAGCCCGTCACCGGCAACGGTGCTGATCACCGTCCTGAGCCGTGAGGGCGACGGCACGGCAGCTGATGATCTGCTGGCTACAGTGAACGCCTCGCTGAGTGCCGAAAGCGTGCGCCCGGTGGCGGACCGCGTGACGGTTCAGGGGGCGAAGATTCACAGCTACAGCGTAAAGGCCAGGCTGCATCTGTTTGACGGCGTGGCCGCCGGTCCCTGTCTTGAGGCCGCAAACGCGGCGCTGGCGGCTTACCTTGTCGAGCAGAAAAAGCTGGGGCGCAGCGTGCGGCGTGAGTCTTACGGGGCGATGATGCGCGTGGCCGGTGTGGACTGGGTGGAAATCACCGAACCGGCGACAGACATCATTATGGACCGGACGGCGGCGGGCTACTGCACTGGCACGGACATTTCCGTGGCAAATGATCAGGGGGTGACATGAGCAACAACAGCCTGATGCCGCCCGGTTCGTCTGCGCTGGAACGCCGCCTGGCGGAAGCGTGCAGCGGCATTTCCGGGCTGAGCGTGCCGCTGCGGGATTTATGGAATCCGGCCACCTGCCCGGTGAATTTTCTGCCCTATCTGGCCTGGGCCTTTTCGGTGGACCGCTGGGACGAAAGCTGGGCGGAAAGCGTCAAGCGGCAGGTGGTCAGCGATGCGTTTTACATCCATCAGCACAAAGGCACCATCAGCGCCATCCGCCGCGTGGTGGAGCCGTTCGGGTTTCTGATCCGGGTTGTTGAGTGGTGGAAAAACGATGAAGCACCCGGCACGTTCCGGCTGGACATCGGCGTGCAGGACCAGGGCATAACTGAAGAAACCTATCAGGAACTGGAACGCCTGATCAGCGATGCGAAGCCCTGCAGCCGCCACCTGCTGGGGATGTCTATCAACCTGCAGGTCAGTGGCGAAACGCGGATAGCGGCAGCCAGCTATGACGGTGATGACCTGACCGTTTACCCGTATACCCCGGAAATTATTTCCGTCAGCGGCGCACTTTATGGCGGCGCGGCGGTTCACGTTATTGACATGATGGAAGTGGGACCATGACACAAAAATACTATGCCATTGTAACCAGCCAGGGTGCGGCGAAGATTGCCAACGCTGCCGCGCTTGGCAATAAACTGAACATCACGCAGATGGCCGTGGGTGACGGCGGCGGCACGCTGCCGACACCGAACGCCAGCCAGACAAAGCTGGTTAACGAGTGGCGACGTGCTGCCATTAACACGCTGAGCATTGACCCGGCCAACGCCAGCCAGGTGATTGCCGAACAGGTGATCCCGGAGAATGAGGGCGGATTCTGGATCAGGGAAATGGGCCTGTTTGACGCAGACGGCACGCTGATTGCCGTGTGTAACACGCCGGAAACGTACAAGCCCGCGCTGCAGGAAGGCAGCGGGCGCACGCAGACCGTGCGCATGATCCTGATCGTTAACAGCACTGACGCCATCACCCTGAAAATTGACCCATCCGTGGTGCTGGCAACGCGGAAGTATGTGGATGATGCTGTGATCGAGGTGAAAGCCTACGCTGACAGCGTAATGAAAATGCACACCGATGCTAAAAACCCACACAGCCAGTACCTGCAGATCGCAGGCGCCCTGGCAGAAATCAAAGACGCCGGGCTGGTTGCTGACGTTCTCAAAAACCTCGGTTTAGGCGACGCGGCAAAAAAGACCGTAGGTAATGGCACCGGCCAGTTGCCTGATATGAGTTTTTTCTCGGCTGTTAAATCGGGAAATGGCTATACCCGACTACCAAATGGCCTGATTTTGCAATGGGGGTATGGATCATTTACACAGAAAGCAACGACGGTGGTTGTGCTGCCAATTGAGTTCCCGACAGCGGGCGTCGCTGTTATGGCTTGCAAGGGTTCATCTTTACCACTGTCGGGGGAATACGGTGTGGGAGCGCAATTCCGCAATAAAGCGTCTTTTGATCTTACTAATACAGGCTCTGGCTCAACCAGCCAGGGAATTTACTGGCTGGCGCTGGGGTACTGAATGAAAAAATATTCACCTTCTACAAATGCTTTTTACGATACCAGCATCAATCTGGTTATCCCTGATGATGCCGTAAAAATCACTGATAAAAAATGGTCTGATTTGCTTTCCGGACAGGCTGAAGGAAAGCTGATTGCCTGCGGTGCTGACATGCTTCCGTGCCTGACTGAGCCGCCGCCGCCTACAGCAGAGGAGCTAATCAGCCAGGCAGAAGACAAACGCAGCAGATTGAGGGCTGAAGCCGACGCGGCTATACAGCCCCTGCAGGATGCGAGCGATTTAGGGATAGCAACAGATGATGAAGCAAGTCAGCTTGTCGCCTGGAGAAAATATCGAGTCATGCTGATGCGCATAAATGTTGAAGATATCGTAAGCATCGCATGGCCTGAAGTGCCAGTGTAATCAGACGAGCCATTTTAGTTCGATTTTTATTTACCGCTTACGCTTGTTATTAACTTTCATGCTTATAGACTAAGCATTATCGTGTAATTCCAGCCGCTCCTACCGGCGGAATGCAAAGGAAGAAGCCAGAAACGCTCACTTCTTTGCACGATAAAAAGATGAAAATAAGATCTGAATACTCATGGTATTCATAGCGCCTCACCGCGACCTTATGCCTGTTCCTAACTTTGAGGGAGCGGGTATTTTTTTGCAGTTAACCGATGCTGGGATTATATCGCCGCGGGCACCGTTATTATTAAGGTTTTTGCGGCCAGAAAATATCCGGCGCGTCAGTGGTATTCACAGCCTGCACAGCCTGGATATATTTCATCCACGCCGTGAGCGAGACTTTATCTTCTTCCGTAATAATCCCAAGCAGCAGCTGCGTCTGCCATGCCTGAGTGACTTTGTTTGCCTCACCGATCATAGCTGATTTTTCACTGGCAGCCTTACTCACCATTGCATCCCGCTGCGCGTCGGTGTCAGTTACCCATTTTTCACCGTTCCACTTATCCCAGGCGGTTGCAGGTTTGATCGGCGTTGTGTCTTCCGGGTAGTCGCCAGGCGCTCTGATTATTATTGCTGAGCCGTCATTAACTGAATAAACAGTTTCCCCGCGATGATCGGCAGCGGCCTGCCATGTGCCATCAATATAAAGCGCTACATGACCGGCCTCAGTTACTGGAGGTTCGGCGGTGCAGGCATTCGCGGGCAGGCCAACACCCTGCGCCAGAAACTCCTTGCTGGAGCCAGTAAACTCACCGCTTACCGCGTCAAAATTATAAATCGTCAGCGTGCCGGCCGATTTAGCCAGGCCATCTTTATCAAGCGTTACCTTTGCCATTATGCAGCCCTCACTATGTAATTAAACGCCACGTTGCGCGGCCGAACTTTGCGATAAGTTGTTCCGGTTGAGGTTAACGTGGTTTGAGCTGTGTAGACGGCATAGGTGGGGTGCGCTTTCCCTGCCTCATAATCTTCAATATCAATTCCACTGTACCCTGAGAAGCCACCCAGCGTAACGGCAACGCCGGTTGCTTCCTGTGAAGATAACAACGCCCTTCCACTGTCCACGCCGCGCGCATCATCCCAGCCGCGAATAAATTCACCGCGAAGATCGGCCAGCCTGAGTCCGGGGTAAGCCAGCGCCAGCTTTGGATAAAGCGAGCTGCTGAATGTCGCGCCGTTACTTTTCAGAAAGACCATGCCAGCCATAGATGAAAACAACTCATTAGGCATCTTTGCGTGCGGCCAGGGGAACGGCGAACCGATAACCGGCACACCTTCACCTAAACCGAGGTTTATGAGAAACAAGAGCCTGGCCCTGCGGCGGGCTGCGCTGGCACACTTGCGCCCATTTGCGGAGAAATCAGCGTGCTTATTGGCTACATCAGGGTGTCAACAAATGACCAGAACACCGACTTACAGCGGATTGCGCTGCAGAGCGCAGATTGTGAGCTGATTTTTGAGGACAGGATAAGCGGAAAGACCAGCGACAGGCCGGGGCTGAAGAAGGCGCTGCGGTGCCTGCAGCCCGGTGACACGCTGGTAGTGTGGAAGCTGGATCGGCTCGGCAGAAGTATGCGCCATCTGGTGATGCTGACAGAAGAGCTACGCGAACGTGGCGTTAACTTCCGCAGCCTGACTGACAGTATTGATACCAGCACGCCAATGGGCCGTTTTTTCTTCCACGTCATGGGCGCCCTGGCTGAAATGGAGCGTGAGCTGATCATGGAGCGCACCCGCGCCGGGCTGGCCGCCGCGCGTGATAAAGGGCGCATCGGCGGCAGGCGGCGGAAGATGACGCCGGAAACCGCAGAACGTGCCCGGCGGATGCTGGCGCAGGGCGCAACGCTGCTGCAGGTGTCACTGGTGCTGGACGTGTCCGTGAAGACGATCTACCGCTACATACCCGCCCCTGAACAGAAAGCCCTGCGCGAAAATCGGTTGTCTGTTGTGCCAGAGACGGCACAACGGCCAGCGCGTGCCCCGGCATAGCGGACCATAGACCATAGCGGAACCCCTTCACAGGAGAACCGCCATATGGCTCAGGATTATCATCACGGCGTGCGCGTTGAGGAAATCAACGAGGGCACCCGAACCATCACCACCGTCAGTACTGCGATTGTGGGGCTTGTCTGCACCGGCGACGACGCCGATGCGGCCACCTTCCCGCTGAACCGCCCGGTGCTGTTAACCGACGTACTCACCGCCAGCGGCAAAGCAGGGGAATCCGGCACGCTGGCCCGCTCACTTGACGCCATCGCGGATCAGTCAAACCCCGTCACCATTGTTGTGCGCGTGCCGCAGGGCCAGACCGAAGCGGAAACCACCGCCAACATCATCGGTGGCGTGACCGACGGCCAGCGCACCGGCATGAAGGCGCTGCTGGCCGCGCAGTCAGCCTGCGGCGTCAAACCCCGTATTCTGGGCGTGCCCGGCCACGACACCAAAGCCGTCGCCACCGAACTGCTGAGCGTGGCGCAGAGCCTGCGCGGCTTTGCCTACCTGTCCGCGTATGGCTGCAAGAGCGTTGAAGAGGCGATTGCCTACCGCGCCAACTTCAGCCAGCGCGAAGGGATGCTGATCTGGCCTGACTTCATCAGCTTTGACACCGTGCTGAAGGCGGACGCGACGGCCTACGCCACCGCACGCGCGCTGGGCCTGCGCGCCAAAATTGACCAGCAGACCGGCTGGCACAAGTCCCTGTCAAACGTTGGCGTGAACGGCGTCACCGGCATTTCAAAAGACGTTTTCTGGGACCTGCAGGACACGGCCACCGATGCGGGCCTGCTGAACCAGAACGACATCACCACACTGATCCGCAAAGACGGCTTCCGCTTCTGGGGTTCCCGCTGCCTCAGCGATGACGCGCTGTTTCAGTTTGAGTGCTACACCCGCACCGCGCAGGTGCTGAAAGATACGATGGCAGAAGCGCAGATGTGGTCCGTTGACGGAACTCTGAACCCGTCGCTGGCTCGCGACATCATCGAGAGCATCCGCGCGAAGCTGCGCAGCCTGGTGACTCAGGGCTATCTGATTGGCGCTGACTGCTGGCTGGATGAAAGCGTGAACGATAAGGACACGCTCAAGGCGGGCAAGCTGCTGATCGATTACGACTACACGCCGGTGCCCCCGCTGGAAAACCTGCTGCTGCGTCAGCGTATCACTGACCAGTATCTGGTCGATTTCAGCAGCCGCGTCAGCGCATAAGGAGACGAAAAAATGGCATTACCCCGCAAACTCAAGCACCTGAACGTGTTCAACGCAGGTAACAACTGGCAGGGGCTGGTTGAGTCGGTGACGCTGCCGAAAGTTACCCGCAAGTTTGAAAAGTATCGCGGCGGCGGCATGGCCGGTGCGGTGGATATCGACATGGGCCTGGACGACGGCGCGCTGGATACAGAGTTCACCGTGGGCGGCACCGAAGCGCTGCTGTTTAAGCAGCTTGGCACCGAAACCGTGGACGGCATTCAGCTGCGCTTTACCGGCTCCATTCAGCGCGACGACACCGGCGAAGTGCAGGCGGTCGAGCTGGTCACGCGCGGACGCTATAAAGAGCTGGACTCCGGCGAATGGAAAACCGGCGAATCCAGCACCACCAAAGTGTCCGCAACCAACAGTTACGCAAAGCTGACCATCAACGGTGAAGTGGTTTACGAGATCGACATCGTGAACATGATCCACATTGTGGACGGTAAAGACCTGATGGAAGCGCACCGCAACGCGCTGGGCCTGTAATCACACCGGCAGGCGCTGCGCCTGCCGCTTATCTCTCTTTTTAACGGAATCAAATCATGACAGACAAAGCTGCACCAAACGAAAAGGCCGTTGAGCTGGACACCCCGATCCTGCGCGGCAAAACCGAAATCACCTCCGTCACCGTGCGCAAGCCGCAATCCGGCGCGCTGCGCGGCACCCGCCTGCAGGCGCTGCTGGACATGGACGTGAACGCACTGATCACCGTGCTGCCGCGTATCACCACCCCGGCGCTGACCACGGCGGAAATTAACGAAATGGACCCCGCCGATCTGGTGAGCCTGTCGGTAGAGGTGGTCACTTTTTTGCTGAAGAAGTCGGTCCTGTCGGATTTAGCGACGGCCTGACGGTAGACGATCTGGTGGCGGACATCGCCACCGTCTTTCACTGGCCGCCCTCCGTTACCGAATCCATGACGCTGACCGAGGTGCTGGAGTGGCGGCACAAAGCAATCCTGCGACACGGGGCCAGCGATGAGTGATAAAAATCTGCGTCTGCAGGTTGTGCTGGGTGCGGTCGATAAGCTGACCCGCCCATTCCGCAGCGCCCGCGACAGCACCCGTGAGCTGGCTGGCACGCTGCGCGACACCCGCAACACCCTGAAAGAGCTGGACGCGCAGGCCGGGCGCATTGACGGCTTTCGTAAAACCCGCTCACAACTTGCCATCACCGCAAACAATCTCAAAGCCGCCCGCGAAGAAGCGGCGCGGCTGGCCATGCAGTTTACGGAAACAAACAAGCCCACAGCGGCACAGGCCCGCGTGCTGGAGCAGGCTAAAAACCGCGCCAGCCAGCTGCAGCAGACTTACAACGGGCTGCGCCTGTCGGTACAGCGTCAGCGTGAGGCGCTGGGCGCTGCCGGTATCGACACGAAGAAACTCAGTCAGGCACAGCGTGAGCTTAAAAGTCAGGCTGACGAGGCGCGCGCCGCGATTGACCGGCAGCAGCTGTCGCTTAAAAAGCTGGGAGAGCGGCAGGCAAAGCTGAGCGCGGTTCGTGAGCGATATTCCCGATCGCTTGAGGTGCGCGATCGCGTGGCCGGTGCCGGTGCGGCAACGTCTGCCGCCGGGCTGGCGATGGGCGCGCCGGTGCTGGCCGCCGTGAAATCTTCAGCGGCAATGGAAGACGCCATGAAGGGCGTGGCAAAGCAGGTTAACGGGCTGCGCGACAACAACGGAAACCGCACGAAGCAGTTCTATGACATGCAGGCCGCTATCAAGGCCGCCAGTGAGCAGCTGCCGATGGAAAACGGCGCGATAGATTACGCCGCGCTGGTTGAGGGCGGCGCGCGCATGGGCGTGACGAACCAGAACGATTCTTATGAGGATCAGAAGCGCGACCTGCTGGCTTTTGCCACCACGGCGGCGAAGGCGTCAACCGCGTTTGAGCTGCCCGCCGGTGAGCTGGCCGAAGGGCTGGGAAAGATTGCGCAGCTGTACAAAATCCCTACCCGCAACATCGAGCAGCTGGGCGACGCGCTGAACTACCTGGACGATAACGCCATGTCCAAAGGTTCGGACAGCCGGTGCTTTAGTGGGAGGAATTTTATAATGATCGCCTCTAACTGGATAACCGGCCAGCAGGGTGCGCCAGCCTTCCGGCTGACGATGGACGGGGCAGACATCACGCAGAAGCTGGAAAAGCGCCTGCTGAGCCTGACGCTCACGGACAACCGGGGATTTGAGGCGGACCAGCTGGACATTGAGCTGGACGACGCGGACGGTCAGCTGCAACTGCCGCGCCGTGGTGTCGTGCTCTCGCTGTCGCTGGGCTGGCAGGGTGAGGCGCTTTTCCCGAAAGGCAGCTATACGGTGGACGAAATCGAGCACAGCGGCACGCCTGATCGCCTGACGCTGCGGGCGCGCAGCGCAGACTTCCGGCAGACGCTGAACACGAAACGGGAGAAGTCCTGGCACAAAACCACCGCGGGCGAAATTGTCCGGGATATTGCCGGGCGCCATAAGCTGAATGCGGCGATGGGTGAGGACATGGTGGCAAAAGAAATTGACCACCTTGATCAGACCAATGAATCAGACGCCAGCTTTCTGATGCGCCTGGCTAAACAGTGCGGCGCGGTGGCCTGCGTTAAGGACGGCAATCTGCTGTTTATCAGGCAGGGACAGGGGAAGACGGCAAGCGGTAAGGCGCTGCCGGTGATCACCCTTCAGCGCAGGGACGGGGACAGCCACCGCTTCACCCTGGCGGACCGAGACTCTTACACCGGCGTGATCGCCAGCTGGCTGCACACCCGCGAACCGGCAAAGAAGCCGGTGGCGAAGGTGAAGCGCAGGCGACGTAAAACCACGACGAAGAAGAAGGAGCAGGAGGCTAAGCAGGGGGATTATCTGATCGGCACGGATGAAAACGTGCTGGTACTGAGCCGCACTTACGCAAACCGGGGAAACGCCGAACGGGCGGCCAAAATGCAGTGGGAACGCCTGCAGCGCGGTGCTGCGACGTTTTCGATTCAGCTGGCAAAGGGGCGCGCGGAGCTGTACACGGAAATGCCGGTGAAGGTCAGCGGGTTCAAGCAGCAGGTTGATGCCGGGGAATGGATCATCACAACGCTGACGCACAGCCTGAGCGCAGACAACGGATTTACTACCAGCATTGAACTGGAAGTGAAAATTGACGCATTAGAAATGGAATGAGAGCTATCCCAATATGGTTATTTTATGTATCATCCAACTCAAATGAGATTGAGGGGCTTATTATGATGAATTGTCCTTTGTGCGGTAATGCCGCACATACCCGCAGCAGCTTCCAAGTATCAAAGACAACCAAGGAACGTTATAACCAATGCCAGAACATCAATTGCAGTTGCACCTTCAAATCTCATGAGACAGTGTCAGAGATCATTATGAAACCGGGCAGCGTTAAACCTGTGCCACCGCATCCTGGAAGAAACCAGCAGCAGCCACTTTGGCTGTGATTGCTGCGGTATTCTTAATTGCCCGTACTGCACGGGCTTTTATACTCCAGGTATCTCACCTGTTTTTACAAAATCAGCAAATTGTTCTTCATCAAGAATTACCACACCTTTCATACGCGCCGCTGTAACTTTGGTCGGCCCCGCATTGTAGCCACAGCATAACAATTGAAGATTTTGAGTCACCGAACTTCTAACCGTCATACCGTTCGCCGCTGCGCACTCGATTAACCGTTCTTTGTCAGCCTTTTTGAATCCTGTAAAGCAGATGTCGAATGTGACTTCTTTAGGGCGACTTAAAGTAAAAAGGTGGCGGTAATTTTCAGGAGAGAATGCACCAACAGATTCAGAGGCTAATGATTCAGACTCGGTCTGTTTAAGGATGCGGTCTTTCCTGTAAGTTTTGAGCATATGCGTGTTAATGCAAACGCCCTGAATATGTTCTTCACTATAGCTCACTTGTACCAGTGAATGAGCCTTTATCTGGCCTCGGGCATTGATATAAACAAAGTGCATTTCTTCCATGTGATCACCTTTTAGGGGCTGTGTAAAACGAGCAGCGGTAGCCATCTGGCACGAAAGGCGGTGATAGCAGGGGGTAGGGTGAAAAAAATCTGCTGCCATTTTGCTGCCAATCGATTTTTTGGCTACAAAAAAACCGCTACGGATAGCGGCTCAAGTGCATGATTAATATCACTAAATTTGGTGGCCCCTGCTGGGTTTGAACCAGCGACCAAGCGATTATGAGTCGCCTGCTCTAACCACTGAGCTAAGGGGCCAGCGGAGCGGGGATTATAAAGTATCTCTTCAGAGCGATCCAGCACTCCGCCGCCGGTTGCTGAAATAATCAGCAGTGAATTAGCTGCTGATTTCTATAACAAATCTGTCGCTCTGCGTTAGCGAAGTTGTAAAACTGCGTCGCAAATGCCCGCTCTGTGCCGTTAAGAAAATTTCAGGTACTGATGCCCACATGAATATTCCTCTTCTGCAGATGAGTCAGCCAGACTCTGATACGCCTGTGACCCCCAGTCGTGGCGGCATGTGAAAAATCCTCAGGCTGGCATGCGGCCGGTGTAATATCTTAATCAGTGATGAATGCAGAAGAGAGGGCAGGAGGAGATATGGAGCAGCAGAGCAACAGGGCGCAATCACAATGCACGCGCAGGGGATCCGGCGCGGGCCTGAAAGCAGACGGAACCCTGTCGATGAACGTCCTCCGGTATGCACATGACAGCATCTGCACGGCTTCAGCCTCACAGGCTAAATATGAGCGGATACAGGGCTGTGCGCAAGAGCAGGCCACTCTGATGCTGCTGCGTATCCATAAAGCGTCACAGGTCTTCACACAGGTGGTGACAGCATGATCGAGCATGACATCCGCGATATCATCGCCCCGAACCTTGATGTGCTGTTCTGCGGCATCAATCCGGGCCAGTCGACCGCGCATCAGGGCTTTCACTTTGCGCATCCCGGCAATCGCTTCTGGAAGGTGATTCATCTGGCCGGATTTACCCGTCAGCAACTGAAACCGGAAGAGGAGCAGCGCCTGACGGAAACCGGCTGCGGGATTACCATGCTGGTCGAGCGGCCCACGGTGCAGGCAAGCGAATTAGCGGCGGATGAGCTGCGCGAGGGCGGCCAGCGCCTGACGGAAAAGGTCATGCACTATCAGCCCGCCGCGCTGGCGATCCTGGGCAAGGAGGCTTTTCGTCGTGCCTTTAAACAGAGCAGGGTTGAGTGGGGCAGGCAGCCGGCAGGGATGGGAGAAACGCAGGTATGGGTATTGCCAAATCCCAGTGGACTGAATCGCGCTTCACTGGAGGAGATGGTGGCAGCGTATCGCCAGCTCTATGTGGCATTGCACCCAGGATAAGGAGAGCCTGAGCCGGGCAGGGGAGAGGCGTTAACCGGCAGGCATAAAAAACCCCGGCGAACCGGGGTTTTCAGGACTTAATCGTCGAGGAAGCTGCGCAGCACTTCCGAACGGCTCGGATGGCGCAGTTTACGCAGGGCTTTCGCTTCAATCTGACGGATACGCTCACGCGTCACGTCGAACTGTTTGCCCACTTCTTCCAGCGTATGGTCGGTGTTCATATCGATACCAAAACGCATGCGCAGCACTTTCGCTTCACGCGCGGTCAGGCCAGCCAGCACGTCGTGGGTGGCAGAACGCAGGCTCTCTGAGGTAGCAGAATCCAGCGGCAGCTCCAGCGTGGTGTCTTCGATAAAATCGCCCAGATGTGAATCTTCATCATCACCAATCGGCGTCTCCATAGAGATCGGCTCTTTGGCGATTTTCAGCACCTTACGGATTTTATCTTCCGGCATCAGCATACGCTCAGCCAGCTCTTCCGGCGTCGGCTCACGGCCCATCTCCTGCAGCATCTGGCGCGAGATACGGTTGAGTTTGTTGATGGTCTCAATCATATGCACCGGAATACGGATGGTACGCGCCTGGTCGGCGATAGAACGGGTGATCGCCTGACGGATCCACCAGGTCGCATAGGTCGAGAACTTGTAACCACGGCGATATTCAAACTTATCGACCGCCTTCATCAGACCGATGTTACCTTCCTGAATCAGGTCGAGGAACTGCAGACCACGGTTGGTATATTTCTTCGCAATCGAAATAACCAGACGCAGGTTCGCTTCCACCATCTCTTTCTTGGCGCGACGCGCTTTGGCTTCACCGATCGACATGCGACGGTTGATATCTTTCACCTGCTCGATGGTCAGGCCGGTCTCTTCTTCGACCTGTGCCAGTTTCTGCAGGGAACGCATCACGTCATCCTGCACTTCCAGCAGTTTTTCAGACCACGGCTTGTTCATCGCCAGCGCGGCTTTGAACCAGCTCTCGTTAGTTTCGTTACCGGTAAACAGGGTAATAAAGTTCTTCTTCGGCATTTTGCACAGCTCAATACAGAGCTTCATGATCAGACGTTCCTGCGTACGGACACGTTCCATCATATTGCGCATGCTGCCGACCAGGTAATCGAACTGCTTCGGTACCAGGCGGAACTGTTTAAAGACGTCAGAAAGGTTCTGGATCTCGGCAATGGCGGCGGCGTGGCTGCGGCCTTTGCTTTTGATCACGCTGCGGGTGGTTTCGTACTGCTTACGCAGGTCAGAGAACTTCTCGCGCGCCAGTTCCGGATCGATAGAGTTATCATCTTCGGAATTGTCGTCATCCTCTTCATCATCTTCTTCGTCGTCGTTGCGATCGGCTTCAGAGAGTTCAGAGCCCACGTGCGTCGCGGTTGGGGCCAGATCTTCTTCTGCGTTAGGATCGACGAAGCCGGTGATCAGATCGGAGAGGCGCGATTCGCCTGCTTCGACTTTGTCATACTGATCCAGCAGATAGGTAATCGCTTCAGGATATTCGGCAACGGAACACTGAACCTGGTTGATACCATCTTCAATACGCTTCGCGATGTCGATTTCGCCTTCGCGCGTCAGCAGTTCAACGGTACCCATTTCGCGCATATACATGCGCACCGGGTCAGTCGTGCGCCCGATTTCAGATTCAACGCTGGATAATACCTGAGCGGCAGCTTCCGCGGCATCTTCGTCAGTATCGGAGCTGTTTTCATTCAGCATCAGATCGTCAGCATCCGGGGCTTCTTCAACCACCTGAATACCCATGTCGTTAATCATCTGGATGATGTCTTCGATCTGATCTGAGTCGACGATATCTTCCGGCAGATGGTCATTGACCTCAGCATAGGTCAGATAG
>Ga0308156_1001647_pt1 | contig 24275 bp, 21 predicted proteins | sample PhyAR2_FD_201041 | JGI IMG/M metagenome (GOLD analysis project Ga0308156, IMG submission 201041) | Phyllosphere microbial communities from UC Gill Tract Community Farm, Albany, California, United States - DLSL A.R2 | ecosystem: Host-associated > Plants > Phyllosphere > Unclassified | place: USA... | reverse complement strand
ATATGGCTAGTGCGATCAGTAGTTCTTTGGTAAAATGATTGGGAATAAATAGCAAAGAAAACACTCTGAATAATGCGTAGATACCTACTTTTGTCAATAGGCCGCCGAAAGTCGCCGCTACTGCCGAGGGCGGGGTATGATAAGATGATGGTAGCCAGAAGTAAAGTGGAAATACGGCAGATTTAATACCAAAACCGATCAGAAAAAATGTCGCTGTGATTTCTACTAACGCTTGGTTCTGTATCTTTGGGATACGCAAAGCTAAGTCGGCCATATTCAATGATCCTGAAATACCATAAAGTATGCCTATCCCTGTTAAGAAAAATGTGGACGCCAAGATATTCATGGCCATGTATTTTACAGCCCCTTCCAGTTGGGATTTTCTCCCACCCAATGTCATGAGTACGAAGGAAGAAATGATAATGACTTCAAACCATACATACAAGTTGAAGATATCACCAGTGAGAAAGGCTCCATTCAGTCCCATCATTAAAAAGTGGAAGATAGGGAAATATCCGTAGAGAATACGCTGGCGGCCCACGCCGACACAGGAGAAGATGGAGACAGCAAGACCTGCAATTGATGTGAGAAGGACAAGGGTGCTACTGAATAGATCCGCAACAAAGACAATTCCAAAGGGAGCTTTCCAATTGGCCGCATTCATGGTTAAAATACCACCTTCGTAGACCTTGAAGAATAATTTAAAAGCAAGAATAAGAACGAGCAAGCTTCCAACAACACTCAGGAAACGTTGTGCAGTAGATTTGCGCCAAAACATCAGTTGGACAATAGCAATAAATAAGTGCACGATGATCGTGGCAATAATGTGGTTGTCTATCATATATCTTCTTCCTCAGGGGTGTTCAAATCATCCAAATCGTCTGTACCCAGCAATGCATAGACACGCTTGAGCAGAACGATGGCAAAGGAGGTTAGGCCAAAGCTAATCACGATGGCTGTTAAAATAAGAGCTTGCGGAATCGGATCCGCATAAATATCGGTGAATACTTTCAGATCTGGTGCAATAATAGGCGGTTTTCCTTTAATAATATTGCCCAATAAGAAGATCAGTATATTGGTGCCATTGCCCAGTAACATAATACCCAACAACAGTTTTACCATGCTTCGGCGGAGGATAAGGTATATCCCAGCGGCATATAAAATGCCTATTAATAAGACAAGAATCAGTTCCATTATTCTTCTTCTTCAGTAGTTAACGCAATTGTAAATAAAATTGTAAGCACGACGCCAATAACAACAAAATATACACCAAGGTCAAAAAACAAGGCTGTTCCGATCATTCCGATGACTGGAATTTTTTCCTCAAGCCACAGTCCCGTCATCACAGGATAGCCAAAGAAAACAGGCAGGAACATGCTTATCGCCGAAACTCCCAGTCCTATGGGGATGAGGGATAAGGGTTTATATTGAATCAATTTCATGGTGTTTTGTGGGCCAAAGGCAAAACTATGCAAAACGAAGGCAATAGAAGCAACCAAGCCCCCCACGAATCCGCCCCCAGGGTAATAGTGCCCTCTTAATAGCAGGAATACCGAGAAAAGTAAGAGTATCGGTAATAGATATCGCGTAGCGGTCTGTAATATTGTACTGTTCATTTGTTACTATTTAGCTATGCATCATGCTATGTCCGTTTACGGCCTCATAGCTGTTAAACATCATTATTCTTTATCCGAAGGTTTTAAACGTAATTTTAATAAGCTGTATACTCCCAATGCAGCAATACTCAACACGACAATCTCAAACATGGTGTCAAAGCCTCTGAAATCCACAAGAAGTACATTGACTACATTTTTACCCTTAGCAAGCACATAAGCATAGTCGCCGTAGAAATCACTGATATTAGTCGTTGTTGGTTCATGCAGGACACGGAGTGCTACCATGGACAGCAAAACGCCAAAAATGACAGCGACTATGGCGTCACGAATGACGGTGCGTCTGTTTGCCAGATTCAGGAAGGAAGGGAGTTTAAACAGTACCAAGACAAAGAGTACTACCGTGAGGGTGTCTATGGTAAACTGGGTCATCGCTAAATCTGGAGCACTGTAAAATACGAAAATAAGACATATGGCATAGCCTACGACACTAGTGGCCACGACTGCTGTCAACCGGGATGTGGTTCGTATGGTCAATACAATAGCACCGATCAAAATACAGACCGTGGTTACTTCGTAGAAGCTTACCGGCGATAGCGTTTCCCATTTGATATGGAGTGGCCCCCCGAGATATAGCTGGTAGGCGATCAATACTTCCGCAAATAAGATAATTTTTAATAAATATGAACGCAAGTAGCCGTTGTGCATTTTGTTTGTGAAGAAAGCGGAGAACAATACAATTTCCTGTGCACACAAGTTGATCATATATTCCGGAGAAATCTTATTGAATTTCGCGATCCAGCTCAATTTGTTATTACTTGGTCTGTTTGCGAAATAGAGTAGCGTGCCGGCAACAATTGTAATTGCACTTAGGAGCAGGATTAAATTAAAGCCATGCCAGATCTTTAGCTGAAAAACTTCCGTTTTGGCAAGAATACTTACCGCGGTTGGGCCTGCAATCCATTCACCAATAAGTCCGGGCATACAGCCAAAAATAACACCAAGAACGGCTAAAAGTAATGGTGGGATCCACATGGCTTTGTAAGGCAGATGGATTTTACTGAATTGTTCGGGCAACTTCCCCATAAAAGGTTTGATACCGGCCATAAATCCAGCGGAGACCAATAATATATTTGTTGCGACCGCAGCCGCTGTCAAATAGAGAAATAAATCCGGTGCTGCGTGTAGTGTTGCCTCATAGATCAGATCTTTTCCAATAAATCCAAAAGTAAGCGGAATACCAGCACTGGAAAGTGCAGCAAGAAAACCGGCGATAGCGACAGGCATCAAAACCTTACGCAGTCCCCGTAAAACCGTCAGATCCCTTGTCCCGGTTTCATGATCTATAATTCCCGTAATAAGGAATAAAGCGGCTTTATATAAGGCATGTACAAGTATAAAGACACATGCTGCAATAATGGCGTCCTTTGTACCAAGACCCAATAAAAAAACCAAAATTCCTAGTGCGGATATCGTTGAATAGGCCAAAACGCCTTTTAAGTCTGTTCTGAACAGCGAATGAAAGGCGGTGTAGAGCATGGTAAAGCCACCAATGGCCATCAGGGAGTACATCCAGATGGGGTTCCCTCCAAGAATCGGCGAAAAGCGGGCCAAAAGATAAATACCTGCTTTGACCATGGTTGCAGAATGGAGGTAGGCCGAGACTGGCGTTGGCGCTTTCATGGCACCAGGTAACCAAAAATGGAAAGGGAACTGTGCAGATTTTGTAATTGCTCCAAGTGCGACCAAGCCAAATACCAAGGGGAAGAGTGGATGTTGTTGAATGAGTGATACTTTGTCGAGCAGTGCTGTAATATGATAAGTACCTGCGATATTACCCAGTAAAATGAAACCTGCCAGTAGAAAGAAGCCACCTAGACCCGTGATGGATAGAGCGGTCAATGCGCTTTTGCGTGAATCGTTGTTGTCATTGTTAAATCCAATGAGAAAAAATGAGCTGATTGAAGTCAGTTCCCAAAAGATAAATAATAATAACATATTGTCCGATAGGACAAGCCCCAGCATCGCTGACATAAATAAGCAGAGATAGCCAAAGAATCGATCGATATACCGATGCCCTTTAAGATAGGCATTCGCGTAGAAGAAAATACAGGCTCCGATACCGGTAATCAATAAGGCGAAAAGTAGGGATAGCCCATCCAGTTTAAAATCCAGATTGATACCTAGAGAGGGCACCCACGAGGTTGACTGTACAAAATAGGAGCCTCGACCAATAGGTACAATATATTGAGCAAAATATAGAAATAGAAGTACCGGTAAGAATGCGAGAATAAAACCCCATTTGGTTTTTAGGAAACGACCAAATGGAACAATAAGGCTCGATGTTATTAATCCTGACAGAACAGTAAATAGCATTTAGTCTTTGTTTTAATTTTTATTGAAGTGTTTGTTTTACTTGTCAATTAGAACCTTCGACATATCATCCTAGTCAACACTGATAGGGCGATGAAGGTTTTTTGAAAGTTTACAATATAGTAAAAAAAAGCGACATTTTGGCGCTTATAGACCATTTTTTCTATTTATAAATACGGAGAATAGTCTTTTGTTTTAAATATGATCGAAATTTTTGAGGCCAAATATTACTAAATTATGGATGTTTAAATATGATTTTATTGAAAAACAAGATCGTTATGGGCTGATATTAACATTTTATGCAATAAAAATGTCAAATCTTGTTAAAAAAAAATAAAAACTCTATCTTTAAAATAGTTAATCTGCCTACGAGGACTGTTTGCTAATCAATTTTGTTATACCCGTTAGAATTATGGGCCCAGAAGAGAAATTATTTAGAACGTATTATAGGAGTTTGTGCCATTTTGCTTGGAAATTTGTGCGGGAATCTACTACTGCGGAGGATTTGGTACAAGAAGCATTTGTTACATTCTTCAGAGATCAACAACGAATGGAACAATCCGATGCATTTGTACGAAACTATTTGTATACTGCTGTTCGATTTTCTTGTTTAAAGCATTTACGGCATGAAAAAGTAAAGGAAAAGTATTGGACTCGGGTTGAGTTCAACGAGGAAGATGGGCATTCGGTTGAGCGTTCCATTATTCATACCGAAGTGATTAATGAAATTTACCGGATTATTGCTCAAATGCCTTCCGCTTGTCAACAGATTTTTAAGATGGGATATTTAGATGGGCTGTCAAATCTTGAGATCACAGAAAGACTTCAAATCAGCATAAATACGGTTAAAACGCAAAAACAAAGGGGCATGAAAATTTTGATGGATAAGCTGCACCCCGAGTTTTTACCCTTTATTATTTTTTTATTAAAATAATTTTAATTTCTTGTCACCCTCGACGAATCTATAGGGTTTATAACCTATAGATATGAAAGCTAATACCAATTACATAACCAAACTCATTAATAAATTGCTTCGTGGTCAAGAAACCATAGCAGATCGGGATGCTATTGAAGAGTGGCGGAAATCTGACAAAAATAACGATGAATTGCTTGAAAGCTTTCGGGATGCAAAAAATATTGAGGAGGATCTTATCTTTTTAGATAATCTGGACGAAGATGGTGCTTGGCGTAATATTCAGGAGACTACTCAGAGAATTAAGAAACATTATAATCCTATTCTCCGTGTGGCAGCTAGTCTTGTCGTATTGATGGGTATGTCGCTCTTTTATATTTTTCATCAGAAGGGTAAAGTTTCGGAGAAAGTTGCAATTATCAGTCCAGTGAAGGGCGATATACAACCGGCAAAGTCCGGAGCTTTGCTTGTTTTGGCTGATGGATCAATTATGTCATTGGAGAAGTCTAACAAAGCAGTTGATCCGAAAATAGTAGCTTTAACGAATAAAGCTAACATTGACCAAATCAATCACCCTCAAGAAGTGGCTGAAATACAATTTAATACATTGGTTGTTCCTAAAGGCAATTTTTATAAGTTAAATTTAGAAGATGGAACTCAGGTTTGGGTAAATGCTAACTCTCAGCTTAAATTCCCTGTAAAATTTAAAGAAAATGAGCGTCGCGTTATGCTAGAGGGCGAGGCTTATTTCGAAGTCGCTCATGAAGCTGATCGTCCTTTTGTAGTGGAGTCTAGAGGAAGCGAGGTAAAGGTGTTAGGTACACATTTCAATATTAACGCCTATAGTAGTAATGTTCGTACGACATTATCCTCCGGGAGAGTTCAAGTCAGCCATTTAGGCAATGTTATTGTTCTTGAGCCCGGAGAGTATGCAAATCTGAAAGGTGAACTTCTCAGCAAAGGGAAAGCAGATATGGATCACGATCTTTCTTGGCATAATAATCAGTTTTATTTTAAGAAAGAAACGATTGTTGAGATTGCTTCTACGCTGTCTAAATGGTACGATGTCCAAGTTCGATTTAAGAAAGATGTCGCAATGGATAAAGTGTATAGCGGTAATTTTAAACGCGATGTTACGTTATCTGAAGTTTTGGAAATGTTGACTTACGTCTGCGATTTGAAATTTGAGCTTCATGGAAAAGAATTAATTGTCGAAAACAAATAGAAAGGAGTGCTTATGTGAGAATAGATACCTAACCTAGAGGTTTTAGAAGCAAAGTAGAACAGGAATGTTGCAGCATCCCTGTTCCGAAATGATCAAAAGGCCTAAAAATTTTAAAGCGAATTAAGTAAACCCAATTAACCACAAAGAGTAAATGTATGAATAACTTACCATTTGGCAAAACTTGGCGAATGCTACCTCATGACCCACGGTTTTGTAAACCTTTACGTATTATGAAAATTAGTACCTGCCTTCTTTTCGCCTTTGTGACCGGAGTTCAAGCCAACGGCATTGCGCAGAAAGTTACTTTAAAGATGAAAAATGCAAGGATTGAAGAGGCGTTGAACGCAATCTCCAAACAATCTAATTTGCAATTATTTTATGGGGAAAACGTTGATTCTAAGTTAAGGGTCAATGTGAACTTAAAAAATGCTTCGGTAGAAGAAGCATTAAATTCTGTCTTGCGCAATAATCACATTGATTATAAGATCATTGCGAACACTATTTCAGTAAATGGTGATGAGGGCGGTCGTTTCGAACGTAATACGCAGCAACAGGTTGTTTCTGGTACTGTTAAAAGTCAAGATGGCAAAGGATTGAGTGGAGCTACAGTAACCGTAAAAGGCACTTCTATTTCAACACAGACTGATGATATAGGACATTTTAAAATTAATGCTTCTTCATCGGCTGTTTTGGTAGTACGGTACGTTGGATTTGGCACTAGGGAAATTTCCGTGGATGGGAAGTCTAGCGTAAATGTGGTGCTTACGGCTGATGACCTTAAGTTAAAGGAGGTTAATGTTGTTGCTACAGGTTACCAAAATTTGGACCGTAAATTATTCACTGGAGCATCATCCAAAATCGACGCTAAGGAAGCTGAGCGTGCCGGTGTTCCAGATATTTCTAGGATGCTGGAAGGGCAAGCGGCAGGTGTCTCTGTGCAAAACGTCTCTGGTACATTTGGTGCGGCTCCGAAAATCCGGGTTCGTGGGGCAACTTCCTTAACGGGAGATAATAAACCTTTATGGGTGATCGACGGGGTTATTTTGGATGAGGCTGTCAATATCTCTAACGAAGCATTATCCACTGGTGATGCAAATACCTTACTAGGGTCCTCTGTAGCGGGCTTGAATCCCGATGATATTGAGTCGATCACGGTATTGAAAGATGCCGCTGCAACAGCGATGTATGGTGCGGCAGCGATGAACGGGGTAGTCGTGGTAAATACGAAGAAAGGACGTAATACTGAGGGAGTTGTTAACTTTAATTATTCAGGCAACTTTACAACCTATATAAAACCCAATTATAGCCAGTTCGATATCATGAATTCTGCGCAACAGATGCAATTAATTATTGATATGGAAAATAAAGGCTACTTGAATCATTCGCAAGTCTCCCGTTCTCCTACAGGCGGAGTCTTTAATAAGATGTATAATCTCATGTATCAGTATAATCCAGCTACGGATTCTTTTGATCTGAGAAATGATGCTCCTTCACGCTATAATTTTTTACAGCGTTATACGAATGTCAATACCGACTGGTTTGATTTATTATTTAAACAGTCTCTGGTTCATGATCATTCTTTAAGTATGTCTACCGGGACTACCAAGAGCCAAACGTATGCTTCTACGAGTTTTATGAACGATTCCGGTTTTACAATAGGTAATAGCGCGAAACGGTTTACGGGCAATATTAGAAACAATTATAAAATTAGTGATAAACTAAGTACGGAATTCATTTTTCAAAGTAATATCCGCGATCAACGTACACCAGGTACTTTAAATAGAGTTTCAGATGCTGTTTTCGGGACTTACTCGCGTGATTTTGATATTAATCCTTACTCTTATTCTCTTAATACTAGCCGTATCATCACTCCTTATGATGAAAACGGAAACTTGGAATATTTCAATCGAGATTATGCCCCTTTTAATATCTTAAATGAAATTGATAATAACTATATCAAACTTAAATTGATGGATATCAAGGTGCAAGGAGGGATAACTTACAAAATTCTACCTTCCTTAACCTATTCTGCAAATGGAATGTACCGTTATTATAATTCAGAAAGACAGCATACGATAACAGAAAATGCAAATTTGTCGAAAGCATATCGGGCAAATGGCGATCAAACCGTTAATGCAGGAAATCGCTTTTTATATGCCGATCCGGATTTTCCGAATACAGATAAATATGTTCTATTGCCTAATGGAGGATTCTTTAATGTCGCTAACAATAATATGATTAGCTATTACATGCGACATAATTTAGAGTATAATCAAAAATGGAATGATCATAGTTTAAATTTATTTGGAACCTATGAATTGCAGTATGCCGATAAGCAAAACCATGATTTTAATGGCCCAGGCATCGAATATGATAATGGAAATCTTGTTATGCCTACTTATCGGTATTATAAGTATGCTATTGAAAGTGGGAATGTACCCTTCGGAATGGCCTACAATTACGATCGAAAGTTAGCTTATGCAGTCCGTGGAGCTTATAATTATAAAGATAAATACTCTTTGAACTTTACCACACGATATGATGGCTCCAATAAAATGGGACACACAAGCGTCGCACGGTGGTTGCCAACCTGGAATATATCGGGAGCCTGGGATGTTGATCAAGAGAATTTTTTTAACAAGAATAGTAATATTCTTTCTCATGTACGTTTGCGCGGTACATATGGCCTAGTCGCCAATATGGGGAATGCTTCAAACTCATCTGCAGTGTTTTATAATGCCGTGGCTTATCGGCCGTACGAGTCAGAAAAAGAGGGGAAGATTAATATCAGCGGTTTAGAAAATTCGGAGCTGACTTGGGAAAAAATGTATGAGCTCAATGTTGGTGCCGATTTGAGTTTTTTAAAGAACCGAATAGATCTGAATGTTGATTATTACCAAAGGAATATTTTTGATCTGATTGGTCCTATCCGAACCTCAGGAATAGGAGGTCAATTTGAGAAATATGGTAATTACGCGGATATGAAAAGCCACGGTGTGGATATTCAAATTGGAGGTTATCCATTTAAAGATCCGCAAGGCTTTACATGGAGAACGCAATTTACATTTGGGTACAATAGAACCGAAATTACTAAGCTGAATGTTACCAGAAATATTTGGGACTTGGTGTCCGCGGAGGGAGGAGCTAAACTTGGAAATCCGCATCGTGGATTATACTCTATTGATTTCGATAAGCTTAATGCGAGAAGCGGTTATCCGATGTTCATTGGTACTGACGGTACTCCCGGAACGACCTATTTTTGGCTTCAAGATAATGAAACAGATTTCTTGAAATATGAAGGACCAGTAGATCCGACCATAGCCGGTGGTTATTATAACCGAGTGGAATATAAAAATTTCAGTTTTTCTTTTTTACTGAAATTTGCTTTTGGTAATAAGGTCAGATTACAACCTAGTTATTCATCGTCTTACTTGGATATGTACAATGTATCGAAAGATCTCGTAAATCGCTTTATTTTTCATGGAGATGAATATTTAACCGTAATCCCGTCGACACTTGATCCTTTGTCCGCCGAATTCGATGTCAAGAACTTTTTAGGAGAAAGGAATGCTGCTAACTACACGTATAATGCTTATAACTATTCATCTGAACGAGTGGCTAAAGGTGATTATATCCGTTTGTCTCAAATTTCTATAGGCTACAACGTACCCAAGGAATTGGTGTCACGTATAAAATTCAGGACTGCTCAATTTAATCTAGTGGGCAATAATTTATGGCTATTACATGCTGATAGGAAATTGAATGGCGTGGATCCAGAGTTTTACAGCAATGGAGGTGTCGCTCTTCCAGTGCCTAAGCAAATTACATTATCGGTGAAGTTAGGATTCTAAATAATTATATTATGAAATTAAATACGATTAAATATATATTGCTAACGTCTGTTTTTCTATTTAGCGGATGTAGTAAATATCTGGATCAAGAGCCGGATATGCGTGCTCAGATCAATACGGTAGATAAAGTTAAAAGATTAGTCGCATCAGCCTATCCTGGAAGAAATTCATTGGCCATGGCCGAGACCTACTCTGACAATGTGGAGGACAAAGGTGTTGGAGGTATTTATCAACCGGTACCCTCTCTTTATGAATGGAAAGATATCATAGGTGATGATACGGACTCTCCTACAGCGTACTGGAATTCCTGTTATGAAGCAATAGCTGCAGCAAATCATGCCCTAGCAGCTATAGAAAAAAATAATTTTGGTGACGAGGTTCTGGCCTATAAAGGAGAAGCACTTGTGGCCAGGGCTTATTGTCATTTTATGTTGGCGATTTACTTTGCTAAAGTATATGACTTCAAATCGAATGCATCGAATGATTCTCCAGGAATACCGTACGTGAAAGATCCAGAAACGGTTTTAATAAAGCAATATGATCGAGGTACAGTTAAGTCCACATATGACAATATCCGTAAAGATTTAGAAGAGGGATTGGCCTTATTGGATCAAGGGAATGGTTTGTGGGATGTTCCGAAGTACCATTTTACGCCCGAAGCCGCGCATGCTTTTGCTTCTCGTTTTTATCTGTTCACAGGCGAATGGCAAAAAGTGGTGGATAACGCAAATAAGATTTTTGGAGGTAATTATGTAGGCAAGCTTGTTCCTTATAACTCAACTTTAAAATCATTAGGCTTTGAGGCTGCCCGTACAGAGATTACCAAGGCTACACAACCCTATAATTTGTTGATTACAGAAACGTATAGCGGTTATCAGCGCTGGTGGGACAATCGCTATGCTATGGGAATTAGTGTCGTACAAAATATTTATAATAGCATGACTGCTGCAGGAGCGAAGCTCTACAATTTTGGTGTAAGTTATGGCTCTCCACATTACACAACCTATATATGGAAGGAATTTTGGTACGTAACGAACCCTACCGCCAATACAGGGTTTCCTATGTTAATGGTTCCGGTACTAATGTCAGATGAGGCTTTATTAAATCGAGCAGAAGCTTATGCCGAATTAGGCAATGTAAACGGGGCACTAGCTGATCTCAATTTATTTGCACGCAATAGGATCGACAACTACAATTCAACTGATTATGCTGTTACAGTGGCTAAATCAAAACAATTTTTCGACGTCACTGATGACAAAGAAGCTCTTGTTAAAACAGTATTGCAATTTAAACATGTTGGATTTATGTCCATGGGACTACGGTGGCTTGACATTATTCGTAAAGGGATAACGGTCAAGCACAATGTCATAGGAAGCGATGAACGAGAAACATTTATTGAATTAAAACCCGATGATCCTAGAAGGGTATTCCAAATCCCTCAGGAAGCTAAATTAGCAGGTGTTGAACTAAACCCAAGATAAGTCATGAAGATCATTTTTAAACTATTTACAGGGATTGGTCTAATTGGATTAATTTTTTCCTGTTCGAAAGAAGATAAATTAAATTATACCTTACAAAATTACGATACTTTCGTTCCTGGTACTATCGACAATTGGATCAGCGCGAATCTGACCGATCCATTTAACATCGAAGTTATTTATAGATATCAGCGGAATATGCATGATATTAATAAAAATATAGCACCGGCCGATGAGTCGAAAGTAATCCCGCAAATGAAAATCGTACTCAAGGGATTTTTGGAGGTATATGGTAAAATCGGTGGCTCTAAATTTATTAAACTCTATACGCCGAAGCAATTTGCACTTTTTGGATCTGGTGATTATGATCCTGATGGCTCTGTGAAAGGAGGTACGGCAGATGGGGGAAGAAGAATTACATTGTACGGTCTCAATGGACTGAATGATAACGATGCCAGTTCTGTGATTGGAAATCTACAGGTAATACACCATGAATTTACACACATATTAAATCAAAATCGTTTTATACCAGGCGAATTTGGTTTAGTCTGTGTAGGAGATTATTATGCAGAGTGGACTGCGGCTGAAAATACCGAGGCAAAAGCTAGATCTTTGGGATTTATCAGTCCGTATGCGCGTAAGTCGATTGGTGAGGACTTTGCTGAAACACTTTCACATCTGGTCGTTCGAGGACAAAAGTTTTATGATGATTATGCATCACAATCGGGTGAAACAGCTTATAAGAAATTCAAGGAAAAGGAGTCCATTGTAAGAGATTATATGATAAAGTATTTTAACATTGACGTCACGCAATTGCAAAATGAATTTCAAAGGGTCATGGTTGAAGAATATCATAGCACGGATTATACTTCTGTAATGATTTCATCAGGTAAATATGATCCTTTTTGTACTGATTTCTATACTGAATATACTTTGAGTATGAATAGGTATACGAGATTGAATTCTTACTTATTTGGCCAATTAACCCAGAAAATTACCGTATGAAAAAGATATTTTATGTTATATGTTTGGTTTTACTGACAGTAAGTTGTAATAAGCCGAAAGAAGTTGCTTTGGAATTTGAAAAGGATCCTGACTCCCGTATTGCAGACACACTTTCTTATGTCAGAAAGATGCTTGTCGAATCTCCTTATGGTTGGAAGGGATCATTAGTAACCGAGTATGCCGGAGCCTATGGTTTTTATATGCAGTTTGGTAAAAATGACCGCGTGAAAATGGTTGCTGATCTGGATGAGGAGACGGCTTCAAAAGAGAAAGAGTCGACGTACCGGATACGTCAAATCATGACTTCTACACTTTCTTTTGATACCTACACCTATTTAACTATGCTTGAAGATCCGAACCCAGCTACCTACAATGGGCAGCCAGGAAAGGGGATGGGAAGTGATATCGAGTTTAATTATATTAAAAATCATGGAGATACGTTGTTTTTTGAGGGACGTAAATTTCAGAAATCAATGATCTTGGTGAAAGCAACCGCCAGTGAGAGTCAACAGTATCTCAGTAATGGCTTTGGTAAAAGCAGAAGTCAACTGCTAAATTATACAGATGCTAATCCCAATTTATATATACAAATTCCCTCACTAGAAAGTAAGATTTCGGTATCGTTTAGTGATGAGAGCAGGACAGCCTCTCTTACATATATTTCAGGTAAGGAAATTGTTTCCAAGATTGGTAAATACAATTTTGATCTAGGTGGACTAAATTTTGCTGAGCCTGTAGTGTTGGGCGATTTGACGATTGTAAAGGCAAAGATGCAAGATGGCAAATTTATGTTATTAGATTCGTCCAATAAACCCTATGAAATTATGTCGAACGCTGTACCTGTATTGCCAATTACGGCATTTTTTGGTTATCGCGACACCTACAATTCTATTCAAATTGATGGAGCAACTTTGCCTGGCGGCATAAATTCGGCTTTTAATGATATATGGGCAAGGCAAATCAATACCTACAACGGGTGGGGTGTGAAAATGGTTTCCATGACCTTCCGACTCGTTAGTTCGCAAAAAGCTAAATTAGAAGTATGGTTTTTTTTCAATGGTTATAATTACCGCGTTGACGTCGGCTACGATTATATAATGACTGATAATATAATCAAACTATCCAACGAAGTTCAAAATGATTTAGGATGGATACATAGTGATATTAAGAGCTATTTCAAAAATGCTGAATTTAAGCTGGATTATGTCGCGAGTTCAGATCCGAAAGTAAGAGGAGTAGGAGGATTGATAAAAACAAATAATCCGAATTCGTTTTTCTATGGAAAATTAGTGAAACTAAGTAATTAATATGTAGTAAAATCGGAAAATCAGTATTGTTTCTAATGCTTACTAGAGACAATACTGATTATAAAAATTCAAATTTTGATGAAATACAGCTTGTTATTGTCTTTTTTTCTCATGTTTACTCGTTGCGAAACTTCTGGTCCATGGAACTTAAGCGGTGAATTTAATGTTTCGCCCCCTATTTATATGGATCTTTTTCAAGTCAAAACAGGGCGAAAAGTGTTGTGTGATACGATAAAATCTCTGAATTTTGCTTTAAGAGTAGAGAATTTGGAAAAAGGTATCTATCAAATTATCCTTTCATGGGATAGGGATATTGTAAGGCCTCAAGAGAAGGAAAGATTTGCTCGTCAGCCCGAGCTCGGCACACCAAAATATTATATGTCAACTACATTTTGGTTGGATTCAAAAGAGTCCAATAATTATAAACTGTTATTTGATAGCGTCTATCACCAAGAGCAACTACAAGAACTGTTGTTGACTAAGAATGGAGGCGAATCAATTAAAATGGCGGTCGTATCCGATGGAGAAAACAACAAACTCTATAATGAATACTTAACCTTATTGAATTATTATAAGGCAAAAAATCGACAACAGAAAGACAGTCTTCGGCAAGTAGCAACACATTTCAATGATCTTAAATTATTCAAAGATTCAGCGCGAATAAATGCGTTCTTAGCAAAGGATTGGCTGGTAAATGTCAAGGCAGCATTGTTGCAGGAAGAGATAATCTTTATGAAAAATAATATTAGCAGCGAAGTCATCCCTCATATCTATCATATATTGGTGAATACGAAAGATGATTTCGAACAATATCGTGAAGTGTATAATTTATTTCCGCTTAAAATTCGACGAGAGCTGGCTGTTTGGAATAAAAATAATTGATCTATTAAAATCATTCGTTATGAAAGAAGTCTTTAAAACACGCATAAACTTTGGTAGTTATATTTGGGGTATTGCCATGATCATATTTATCGTAGTAATATCTTATGAAGGACTTGAGAAGGGGCTCTATACGGGTACATTGCTCATGTTTCTCGTATTTGCATTAACTTGGTATTTCACTTTCTTCTATAAACGTTATTGGATTGAAGATAATAAACTTTTCATAAAGAGTATTTGGGGTATAAAATCGGTGAATATCATGTCAGTACGTAAATTAGAGACAGAAAAGGTCGATTGGTTTCGGACAATGCGACTTACAATTTTGAGACCCTATAGGAAAGGTATAATACTGCATTATAATTTCGCTGATGATGTATTCATTGATCCGGAAAATGCTGCCCAATTTATTGATAAATTAAAGCAAATTGCTCCAAAAATCCATATTATCGAAGGTAATGTAAATGGTAAATAAGAATGGTTCTTCGCCAATTTTGATGCATCTATCCGGTTTGTGAGAGGCAAACCTTTCTCCTCAGCAATTCAAAACCACCCTTACCGTACATTTCGCGTTTTTTGTTCTTTAACCTGTTCACATTTCCTTCCACCAGTCCATTCGTCCAATCATAGGTTATTGCATTTTTCACTGCCTGAATATCCTTTTTTAATCCATTACAAAAGCTATCTATTCTTTTTCGGCCAATGAATCGGACATCTTTAATCCAAGCGTCCAATTGATTAGGGCAGCCTCCTTTCAGAAGAGCGCTAAACTCTATGTAAAACTTGCGTAAGCTGGATAGAAGTGGAACTTCACGAACTAGGTCATCAACGATTCGCCTTTCCTGTGAGCATTCTCCTGTATCTTTCGCAACTCCAAATTCTGGATTTGTCACATAAATTGATAGCATTTTGGGTAAAGGTAAAGGAATGAAATTGGTCATGATATCAGGTTTATTGATTTTTAATGGTTCAGGATATGTTCGATTCCATTTATGTTTATAATCTGGAAAGTTTAAGTTGAACCACCTAGTGAAGGATCGTTTACAACATTTTAGCCCTAAATCCTTTAAGGATCTAAACATGGCGGAAGAATTGATTTCCAAACTGCACATGTGTTTGATTTCATTCATATATCTATTATAATTTACAGATGTACTCCTATTTATTGAAGGTATTCCGTGTTCTAAATATTTTTCTACGGTGCGCCAGTTCGTTTTTGTTTTTCGAGCTATTTCAGAAATGCTGTGTCCATTTCCCCTCATTTTGATCATCTGAACAAGTTTTTCTCCTTTCTCAATCATACCTGAAGAGATCATCTGCTCAATATTTTCTTTAGCACCGTTCATGGAATCCAAATTCATTGCAATATCATCAAGAGGAATCTCTGATTCCGTTTTGGCATGAATAGCTTTACAAACCGTCTTTAAATAACTGTATTCTTGCCGAATTTCTTCTTGAATAGCATCACTTAGATTTTTCACCAAATGGAATCTATCGGCAATCTGCTTTGCTTCCGGAATAGCTTTGGTGATTGCACTGGCATAAGCCGTGGCTCTGTCCCGAGTTACGTATTCTATTTCTTTATGGTGGGATAGCCATTCGACAACATCATTGGAATCCCTGCTGTCCAGAAGATCTATGGGGCGCCCTGTATATGCATCGACGATTATTGTTCCATAGTTCATTCCTTTTCTCTTTGCCCAATCGTCTATACCGATGGAATGCAATTGTTTATTTGCGGTCATCGTCATGGATTTGACCATCCTAAGACAAGTATTGTTACTGACAGGAATATTCAATATCCTAGAAAAGTAAGCACCTTTATTGGCCGAAATCTCAATGAAAAATTTCTTTAAATATTCGGAAGCTCGCTTTGTACGTCTGGAATAAGGCTCGGTGAAATTATTGCATCTTTCTGAAAATATCTGCTTTTCGCAGGCGGTATTTTTGCAGGCAAAACGGCGTACCTCAAGCATTATAAGAACTGAACTCGCCGCAAAGGGTAGATCTACAAGTCTTCTTACGTAAGAAGAACGCACACTGCCACTGTATTTCATGCAACGCGGACACTTAGAACGAGTTCCTGTTCTTTTTGCAAAAAGACGTATTGTGGTATCATGTATTTCTAAACTGTATATCTTGATTTCTTTGTCACCATAAAATAAACCTATCGTTTTTAAGTTAAAAGCGCTGTTTGAATTCACTATAAAGCATATGATTATCAATGCTTTAAAATACAAAAAAACCATTACTTAAACAAGTTTTTGTGATATTATGTTATTGATAATCAAATAATTAAGTGGATTTTATAGGGAAAATATTATGTGCATCAAAATTGGCGAAGAACCATTTAGGTGCAGAACTTTTGGCAACAATGATGCAAAGTTTTAGCCTATATTTGGCAACAGGATTGCAGATTTCACCTTTCAAAATTAGCTTATTCTTTGGATGGTTCAAAGAAAGATTTTCTATTCTTCATACGGTAACTTTCGCCGGTCAGATTTATGATCTCCGCCCGGAAAAGCAAACGGTCTAACAAAGCCGTAGCAAGCACCCCATCCTCCAGCATTTTGGCCCAGTCACTAGGCTTTTTATTGGTGGTGATTATGATGGATGTATTTTCATAGATCTGGTTTATAAAGTTGAAAAAAGCAATGGCAGTATTCTTTTCCAGCGGAAAGAGCATAGTCGTCCAGCACGAGCAGGTTCGCCGCTACTAGTTTTTTATACTCTGTCATTCTTGTCTTAGCAAAGTCCTTGGTTTTAAGCATGGTGACAATATCTTCCATTGTTCTGAAGTAAGCCTTATAGCCGGCCATTATAGCATCTTTGGCCAGGCCTGCTGCCAGCATTGTTTTTCCTGTGCCACTAGGTCCGAGCAACACCATATTAAAGAGCTGATCTATCCAGTTAAGCTCTCTGAGCTGTACGAGCTGCTCCGCACTCAGACCATTGCCTTTAGCCTCATAACGGCCCAGATCATTATTACGCGGCAGGTTTGCTGCTTTCATCCTACGGGATTGATCTCGCTGTTCACGGTGACTCGATTCTGCTACAAGCAGCCTTAAGGTATACTGCGCGAAGCCTATTTTTTCCTTTTCTGATTCGGTAATGATCGTGTCCAGATGCGTAGCCATGCCCGATAAACGAAAGTTGTTGCACAGCTTTTTGATTTCCTGTTTTTGTGTTTCCATATTTACTTATTTTAAGGATCTGCGGGCGGCGGCCACCGCCCGCAGCATCTTGTTTACGATTATTGAAATAGCCTGTTATAGCTTTCCAGTTCACTCTGCTGAGGCTCTATATCGACCAGTGGATTTTCTTTTCCACTCAACGGGTTCAGCCTAATGATCTTTGGATCATATTCTTCTGCGGACGACCGGATCGCTAAAAGACTATTGGCATACGATTTAAAGTCGGTAGCGTTCAGTAGATTATTGGCAACAACAAAGTCTAAGCTTTCGGAGATTATTTCTGCGGGCAGTTCAGTAATAAGTTCAGAAAGTAACTGAACATTATCCCGTATATATCGCTTTTTGTCCGAGCGTATATTCTCTAGCCAGCCTCTCACTTTTTCAGTATCTTCAAACTGACTGCACAGTGCATCGATCATCTTATCGATCGTTGTACTCTTGTCACGTGTATGATTACGGGCTATGATCTTTTGGCCCTTCAATAAACTTACCTGATGCCGGCAGATCTCTTTGCCTATTTGGGTAAGAATGATAAGCTCTCCTTTATCCAGAACCACTTTCACCAGGCTGTTTTTATCCTTATAAGTCCCTGTGGGGAGGCTGTAGAAGTTCCCTTTATAACTTATCTTATTATCCTTGTGAACACTATAAACCAGTGATTCAGGTTTTGGCTCAAAAGCAATACTATACCATGGCTGTAGCTCGTGCTTCTGGTTAAGGCGGTGATCCTCGCTAGGAATGAGCCGCGTCGTGTTGTGGATCATTTCGTTAGCTGTCCGGCGCAACCAGGCAGTACATGCATCATGAAGCGTTTCTAGATCTCTATAGGATCGGTTGAAAAGAAAGTTCTGTTTTACATATTTGACGACATTCTCTACCTTTCCCTTACTCTGGGGATCTGCCTTTCGGCAAAGGTAAATGGAGAAGCCTCGCTGTTGGACATAGCGTTTGAACTGGCTTGTCATAATGATATCTCCAAGATTCTCGTCCACAAACATGAGCCTGTCCTGATCATAAACCAGCTCTGTGGGGATACCGCCCATAAACTCAAAGGCTTGCTCATGAGCTTCGACAACTTTTGCCGTGGTAAAAGGAGTGTCGCTGAAATAAACATACTTCAGTCTGGAACGTGATAATACCATGGTAAAAAACTGTACCTTTTTCTGCTTACCACAGCTAGTCCGCATGGTATAGAAACCGAAGTCTACCTGCGCCTGCCTACCGTAAGGCAGTTCTGGGATTGTGCCCCACATTCGATGCAATACATAGTCTTTTAATTTATTATATGCTTTCTTGTTATTGCTGTGTCGTCCTAAGCTGACCGCTAACGGATCAGGCGCTTGGCGCACGTGCTGGAGCATTGCTCCAAGCGCGTGTTAGAGGACAGTCCCGAAGGGCTGTACTCCGGCAAGCGCCTGATCCGTTGAGAGGGAAGCCCGGAGGGATTTCCTCTCAACATCTGTTTTAACAAAACTAATATACGGAAAACTTCGCTTAACCAACCCTTTAGCAGTAGTGGTTCTCGGTCGTCCGTCAATTATTTGGTCAATAGTTGTCGCCATTGTTTGCAAATGTTGTCAAAGTCAATACCTGTGTTTGCAGGACTTGTGCTTGGTAAAGAAATATATTTTAAACCACTTTTTCTGTCGAAATACTTGTCAAAAAACACTTGGGATTTTGTTCCATTGAAACCGATAACTTTCAAATTTTTGTGTCTGGCGATAAAGCTGTCCAAGTCGTTAGGTGCTTCGTCTTCAATTGCACTGTCAAGACTACCTTTTCTATTTGCCTTATGAGCTACGTCCCAAATTCCAATTTTAGTTTTGAGTAGAAGTGCTTTTTTGTCTGCGTAGGTTTGTGGTAAATCGTTGTCGGTAATTGTCGAAATGATTTTCCAAAATCTGTTTCTTGGATGTCCGTAATACTCGCCAAGTTCAAGAGATTTGTCACCTGGCATAGTCCCTAAAATCAAAACTGTCGTGTCAGCGTTTGAAATTGGGTCAAATGATGTTTTTGTGTCTGCTGTGATTGGTTTAGAAACAACTTTGTCAGCCACTTTTTTTGTCAATGGTTTAGTTACTGTCGCTGGCGTTACGGATTTTGAGGTTACAGTTCCGATTGGTGTTGCACCGCTCCAACTGATGTCGATTGAAGTTCCGTAGTCATTTACTCTAAAACTGATACTGTCTTTATGTGCAACGTCTGAACCGTTAAACTTGTATGATTTGCGAAATGGTTTTGTTTCGTGGTCAATGTTAACCACCAAAATGTCGCCCCGAGAAACGGTCTTGGTGTCAATTTTATAACTCTTCGATTTTTCAAGTCTTGTCGAAGGTCGTATTGTTCTATTTCTTGTTATTTCTGTCATTGTTTATTGTCGTGTTGACGGTCGTCCTACCATTACTGCTAACGGATCAGGCGCTTGCCGAAGGCGGGGATTTTTGGCACTAAAGTTCAATCGAAGAACGAATGTTGAACCTTGCACAAATGCCCAATCGAAGCTGTTCAGCACCGCTTTTGGCAATACCTTGTTAGCGGTTCGGGCTTTTGTTATTCTGCTATCCATTCAATTTCCTTGTCAATTTTTGCGTTCCAATTTTTCAGTTTCTGTCCAAGTTTATTGATTGAGGCAGGAACTGTCAATATATAAAACTCACTATAACTTTTATGTGGTTCTATTCTGTTGTTGTCAATTTTTATTTGGATTGCAGTATGTCCATTATTTTCATAGCAAAAAACACGAAGCAAAATATAATAAGCCCACTTTTGCCCTTGTTCGCCAAGTTCGTATTTTACTTCAGTGTCAATGCTTTTCGGGAATGTGCAAAGTTCGTTCGCAAAGTCTTGAAATTCGTCTGCGTAACCATAAAAATCAATACTTATTGAATTTACACCATTAGTCAATTCCACTTGAAACTGAATAGTATCGTCTCCTTCGTCAATTGCAAGTAATGATATTTTTATTCGTTGTTCAAGCATCAGTTTTGGGTTTCAAATTCTATGTGTTTGTGTTCTGATATGATTTCAATAATAATGTCAAAAAGTGTTTGTCCGTTGTTGTCTGTTAGTTCTTTTAGTTTGTCCTTAAAGAATTGTTGATTTTCAATTTTGTTCTCAGTGATTTTTCGTTCATACCATTTCTTAGTTGCTTTAAGTCCTAAGTCTGTTTTGCTTTTTGAAATACTTTTCCAAATCAATTTAATTGGTTCTTCGTATTCATAAACCCCAAACCCACCACGCAACAAGTCATTAAATGCGTCTAAATTATGTCCTGTATCCCAACCAAGGTCTTTTGTCAATACTCGGTCAATTTCGTCATAGAAACTTTCCAAGTCTGAAAAATTGTCCCCGTTTATTATGATTGTCTGTTTGTCCACTGTCGTCTTTTTAGCCTGATCCGTTGAGAGGGAAGCCCGGAGGGATTTCCTCTCAACGTTTTGGGTATTGCCGAAGGCGGGGAATTTTAGCACTAAAGTTCAATAGAATTACAAATGTAGAACCTTGCACAAATGCCCAATCGAAGACGTTCAGCCCCGCTTTTGGCAATACCTTGTTAGGCACAGTTATTTTTCGTCTATTTTCCATTCGTTTTCTTCAAATACAAAATTCCCATTTCCTGATTTAATCCTGTTTGTATATCGTTCAAATTTAGCTTTGTCAAATGTCCAAGCTAAGCACCAATAATTAAACATTTCAGGCTCTTTTTTCAGTTCATTTATACTTTTTTGTTGCCTTTGAGAGAATAGCAATATTGCTTCATCATATTTTTTTTCAGCCATCAGTAGTTCTAGTTTTTGAGCTGTTTTTAGTTGCCCAACTACTGTGTTAGAAAGTACCGTTTCGTTTAAAGCATATTTTTCAATTAAGTTCTTGTTAGACTTATACCAATTGTTAAATTGGTGAATACCCCCATTAGTGTAAATTGTATCTGTATTATTGTCTTTATAGTAAATTAGAATTCTGTGCGTTTTCATATACTTTGTTGGACCTAATTCTTTGGATTTATTCAAATCAGCAATAAAATCATTTTCAAAACCAACTTTCATTGGCACTTTATTCCCTGGATAACCTTGATAAATTTCAATTCGGTCAACCTTATTTATGTCCAATTTCAAAGTCTTAGTCGAACTACAAGATATTTGAGATGCAAAAATTGTCAATAATATTATAAGCTCCATTGGCTGTCGTTTTTATAATTGTGCCTAACGGGTCGGCGGCTTGGCGCAGTTTCGATCGAGCTTGCTCGAGATTGAAATGGCGCCAAACCGCTTGATGTACGAAGTTCGCGTAGCGACTTCGTATTTCAAGCGGTGCAAGCCGCCGACCCGATGATACGAAAGGAGCGTAGCGGATTTCGTATCATCATCTGTTTTAACGAAACGAATATACGCAAAATTTCGCTTAACCAACCCTATATACGTGTTTCGTTATTTGACTTTTCTTTCTACATAAGATGTTGATATATTTGTATTTAAAAAATAAAACCGCACAAATAGCGAAACAAAATATTATAAAATACTATTCCCCTGATATGAATAGCGAAATCATACTTGAAACCTTCGAAAAGAGATTGCTGATGCAGAGATATGCTGGCAATACCATTAGATCGTACAAGGATTACGCTAGTATATTTCTTAAACATGTTAGCAAATATCCCTCCCTTGAAGAAATTCCACTGTCAGATATTGAGGCGTTTATAAACGAAAAAGTTCAAAATTGGAAAATTAGTGTTTCCTATCAAAAAGGATTAGTGGGCGCAATCAAGAAGATGTACGAACTGATATTGGACAAAAAAATCCAACTGGATTACTTATACCCGAAACGCTCATTTTCTAAATTACCTAAATTCTTTTCAAAAGAAGAAGTAAGAAATATTCTCGATAACACTCAAAATCTAAAACACAAGGCTATTCTGATGACAATCTATAGTTGTGGACTACGTCTTAGCGAAATGTTGAATCTCAAAATCAAAGACATAAAATCTTCCGATGGAATTATCAGAATCCATCAAAGCAAAGGTAATAAAGATCGGATTGTATCATTACCAGACAAATTGCTGGCGACTTTGAGACATTATTATCAAGCATTCAAGCCAAAGGAGTACCTCTTCGAAGGTGAGAAGGATGGCAAGTATAGCGAACGAAGTGTACAGTTGATTCTGAAAAAAGCATTGATCAAAGCAAATGTTCAGTCGGAAGGCTCTGTACATACATTGCGACATTCTTATGCCACACATTTAATCCAATCAGGTATCGATATCCGAATTGTAAAAGAGTTATTGGGTCATGAAAATATAAAAACGACTATGATCTACACTCATATCACTGACATAGACAAGCAAAAGACTCATAGCCCTCTTGATTTTTTATAAGAATAAGATGAACTTTTCACGCTCTATAGAAACATGCATTATGCTCCAATCATTCTTTAAGAAGGGTTATTCTTCTAGCTTAACTTAACTTTGCTTAGGTTATTGAATAATCAATATTCAGATATAATTTGTCCGAAATGTGTCCGAAAAAAGAAAAAGCCAATGATAATCAGTGGCTTTTGTCGGGGTGGCAGGATTCGAACCTAAGACATCTTCGTCCCGAACGAAGCACGCTACCGAACTACGCTACATCTCGTTCGATATCTCAATAGCTCATTTAAAATACCTCCTTATAATAGCGGATCAATTTCCACCCTTCAACCTCTTCACCTCTTTCGCCAAATCAGCAACAACTTTAGTCAAATCCAAAATCGCTTTAGTCTTAACTTCGTCGTCCTGAACTAGTTTTTCTAAAAGGACAGTTAGTTTGGAACTCTCATTAAATATAGGTTGATGATTTTGATGAGCAACTGCATGATCTTTAAAATCATGATTATGTTGGATATTATAAATTGCATTATCGTCATTAAAATTTTTGATGAATTCGACAGTAACACCCAGTGCGGTGGCTAATTCTTCGAGCGTAGGTTCCTCAATGACGATTTGACTTTCGAGATCTGATATTTTCTGTTGAGAAAAATTACTTGGACACATTTTACCTAGTGCATCTTGCTTAATTCCTTGCATCCTTCGAAGCTTTGCTACGACTTCACCTTGTTTAATTTTTCTTTCATCTTGAAATACAACACCCATAATTATCAGATTAAAATAAGTCCGTAAAATACGGGTAAGTTACCCGTTTGTAACCAAAATCAAATTTGGTACCTTTGAAGTAAAGATACGATTATTTGTCGATAAAAAGAGCTTTATAATAGTTTAAAGCCACTTTTCAAGTAAATTATTTGTCTTTTGTAATTAAAATAATAGATTTGCACCATCTTATAGGTGGATGCGCTTATGAGTCTTGTCAATGAAACCTGAGAAATTTCAATTTGGAACAAGGCGATAAGTGGATCAAAACGCCCGTCAGCAATGGCGTGGCGTCCGCTTACTCGTTCCAGGGCTT
>Ga0308156_1001643_pt1 | contig 24377 bp, 36 predicted proteins | sample PhyAR2_FD_201041 | JGI IMG/M metagenome (GOLD analysis project Ga0308156, IMG submission 201041) | Phyllosphere microbial communities from UC Gill Tract Community Farm, Albany, California, United States - DLSL A.R2 | ecosystem: Host-associated > Plants > Phyllosphere > Unclassified | place: USA... | reverse complement strand
ATCACTCGGGCAGCGTTGCAGATAGTTTCGACGCGGTTACCAAGGGAAATATCTTCATCGTCAAACGTATAGTCGAAGTATCCCAATAGCGGATCCGGCAATGACTGATAGATGCTGTAGAGCTCGTACAAATCTATCGTGTCTTCTGGCTGCTTCCCTATGACTAGCCATTCATGAGCAACGGCATCAGCAAAGCTGCGCGACGGCCTGAGCGTATAGTCAACAGTGCGAGCTTTGATGTCATAGCTGATTGTGTGACGTGTAACGAGTGCGTTGTATTTGCGATCACGTGAGCTGGTAGCTTGTTCCGTTGCGCGTACAGTGACTTTTACCAAAGTATCATTTGGATAAGTTACATTCGTCCGGCGTGTTACTGAGTGCGCCTCTGCTATTTGCAGAAGGTTGCTATCAGAACTGTTGTTAGTCTTTCGCAACTGGAACGCATACCGCGCTTTACCATACGGCGGCGTAAACTTGAATGTGCCATAAATATAATCAGCGCGACTGTCACTGTAGTTGAATACAAAACTTTTGTAGCTATAGGTCGGTGAAATCCTATCGTTATCGTCATTTACAGCCCAATATTCAATCAAGAAGTCAGCACCCTCGCGCTTACCAAGTTGAGCCTGCAGATGCACCCACAGTTCATCTCCTTCAATCGCAGCGAAGTATGGACCTGATATATTCCCTTTGTTTTCAGTCAGCGTGAATATCGTGTTATTGATTGTCGATCCAGATGGAATCTCGACTGGGCTGTTGATGGCTGATAGTTGGAATGTGAAGTATTTAACTGGGTCGATAATAGAACCATCATCAGACTCTGTAGCTGAATCCAACGACGCAGAAAACATGACATTCTCAGTCACGTCACCTGATGCCAAATGGCGTGTCACATTGACAGTAACCTGAACCGGCAGCGGCTTTGGAATGTCATAGAAGTAGTCAAAATCTGGTGATTGAACGATTTTAACAGCCGCTGATGTGCCAGTTATCGTACCAGATACCACATCATTCGTTGTTGCCGTAGCGACTTGCTCGCTATTACTCTCATTCGGCCCCAATACCTCCTGCCCATCTACATCATCAAATTCGAATCCCTGAATGATTTCTGGAATAACGGCACCGGGAGGATAAAACTGGTAACTGGCACCGGCAATAGAACCCAAGCTTGACTCTGAATATCGTACGCTCTCAACCGTGTAGTGTCCGATCCCGAAGTTCATCCACTCTGTGACGTACTTGATGTTGCCAGTAAACTCGAACATAGACTGCTGAATCAAGTCTGGAAATGAGCGAACCTGACCGTAAATATCAGGACGCGCTTGATACGTGCGGGCGATATTTGTTTGACCGGTCAGCTTATTGTTCGGGCTCTCTTTAGCGTTGTTATCTGCTGCTGACGAAAAAGAAGGCTTAGGCGCCAAGAAAGAGAATACTTTGGTGACGAGTTTGAAGACCGGGCTCAGGATATCGCTGACGATGCTTCGCGGCTGATTGAATATCTGGATGCGATGCAACTCTGTGAGTTCAAACGAAAGCTCGGTCTCCTCGTCCGCCAACACGCCATTGATGACGATTGCAATATCTCTATCAAACGCTTGCTGCTCCAACCAATTATAAAAGTTAGAGCCGTTGGCCAGCTCAATTCTCTCCTTCGGCACTCCCGGTAAGTGCTGTATTTCTAGAAGTGCCATAAGAATAAAACTCCACTTTAGTGAATACCTTTTCCATTACACGCAGTTTGTCGAGCCTAACCGAACCATTGAGGCCGCGGCTATGCAGCGCCATACCGTTGAGCACTAAACCCACATGCTCGGCTCTACGCCCCATGTAGCCAACAAAAATGCCATCCTCGACGGGTACTTTCTCCCGCTGCCAAAAAATAACTTCTTCTCTGTAGCAGGTAAGGAAATCACGGTTACTTTCATATCCAGCTTTGTGATGCACTTCTTTGCCTAGTACATGCCTGTAATACAGCGCGACTAGCCCCCAACAGTCACAAGATTCCATGGAGCAGGCGCGGTTAGCCCACGGAACGCCGATCATCCGTTTGATAAAGTCAGATTTAGTCATTGTTTATCCGATTTCGAGACCGGGCCAATCGGCTGGGTCATACAGCAAGGCCACGTTAGTGTTAAGCGGATTGGTCATTGATAGAGAAACGTTGACGTTGTCAGCATCAAGTGAGCAGTCTTTGACGTACAGCTGCCACTCTTTGATCGCAGTTGTCATGTCTTTAGAGTCAAACAGCCGGTAGGTAACTGTGATCGGTTCAATACGACTATACGAACGCCAGACCTTTAGTTGCTGCTTGAAGTCCTGAGACAAACGACTGAACTTAATCGTTGAATCGATGATTGGCGTGCTGCTTTGCTGGCTTTCAGATAGTTCGAACCTGCATGGCTTATACTCCACGCCGCCGAGCGTCTTCGGAAAGACTTGGTTATTGACTAGATAGAAACTACCGAAAGACACATGATGAAACTCGATGGTCTCGTAGATTATCCGGTTCGGGCGCTGTGCCCGATACTCTCGCAGTGTTGGCACTATGGCGCCCTCGGTAGTGATTCAGGGTCACGGTCATCGGGATAGCCAGTGACGATAATATCCAGCCAACTCGCCCACGGCGGGGGCAACTCGACAATGATGTCGTCAAACTCATCATCAGCGTTATTCAGCTTCCGACAGATGACATCTCCCGACCAAGTGAAGATATTTCCTGTCTGGTTCCACGTGGGCCATGCGGTGAAGTGCAACTCCTGCAACTCTATGCCTGTGTCTCCGGTGCCATTGTTCAATCGCATGGAGAACCACTGGTTACAGTTATCGAGATAGTTCGGACTGCGTAGCCACTGCATGAATGCGCGATGCTGTGTGAACGTGAATATCCACTTGAGAGAGAATGACGTCTTCAGGTCGTCTGTTAACTTCTGGAAGATTGGCGCACCGACAAGCGGCTGATCTGTTCTGAATCCGGTATCCGTCGCCGGACTTTTGTCAGACTTCTGCGCCAGTGGCAGCCAATCTGGGTATGGAATAGCCATCTTAGCCCCCTGATGCGCGTGGTGTTGCTGTGGTGTTACGTGCTATGGCGGAAAGCATAGGCCCCTTCTGGTCCATGTCCGTGATGAAAGCTTGAATGGTGAGATTGTTTCCATCCTGTGAGGTTTGAGCATCGAATGAGTGGCTTCCAGATGTGTAATCGTTGAAGACGACCGATACCTGAATATTGCCACCGCCACCGCTGGAAATGTCCTTATTGCTTATAACCGAGCCATTATCTCCGGGTATCATGTACTGACTGCCATTGCTGGCTCGGAAGATTTCAGGCATCCCGCCCTCACCGACCTGATACATAGATCCTGCAGATACTGGACCGCCATTTTTACGAGCCCCAGCAATTCCCATCGCGAGAGCACCAACCACCGCGCCGATACCAATCGCTGCCGCTCCACCTAATGTACTGATGGATGCAAGCATTGCTGCCGGTGTCCATGCCGCTGTTTGCGTCGCTGCTGCCGCTGCACCTGCCGTAGTTGTTGTGGCAATGCCAGCAGTCTGCGCGGCAGTAGAAGCGGCTACCGCGCCTACGGTTGCAGTTTGCCCCATGATTGCAGACTTAACCCAGTCGACTCCCATTTGGACAAATGAGTTTATTAGCTGGTTCACTACAGAGTTAGCTAAGCCACGCATTGCATCGCTTACGCTTTCCGTTCCTGTTAGCATCCCAGCAAATGCGCTTGATGCGTTATTACCCAGTGCATCAAGAGAAGACGCGAGCATCTGATTAGCCGTACTTTGTTGAGAAAATAACTCCCACTGCGCAGCCGTTCTCTGTGCTTCATACTCAGTGTTAGCAGCATTCATCAGCGCCAGTCCATTGGCTGTGATAACTCCCTTCTTAGTTTCGAACTGCTGTATGAGAGCTAACTTTTTAGCATGTTCATTAGCTAACTGTTGGACAGGGTCTATTTGTCCTAATGCTTCCTGTTGTGGAGAAACAGCCTGCTGCGCTCTAATTTTCGCAATATTAGCCTGATGCGATTCTTCTAGCCGCTCCATTGTTTGGTTGTATTGCTCTTGGCTAATTTTTTTAGCTGAAAGAGCTGTATTTAAATCTTGTACATCCTGCTTATAGCTTGCATTTTCTCTATTCTCAGGGGGAAGTTTCTCCGCTGCCGCCTGTGCTTTTATGGCGTTGGCCGTGTCCCATTTTGCAGCAGCATATTGACGTGCCTCCGCGATCTGCGACTGAGTAGCCCCTTTCCCAAGTGACTGCTCCGCATTGAGCATCGCCTGTTCACGGCTCAGCTTATTGGTTGAGTCAGCAGCGAGTTCTGACTGTTGTTTCAGGTTCGCCAGTTTTTGAGCAATAGAATCAGCCTGAGAAGCGCCTTTTTTATGCTCTGCCTGAAGCGTCTTCTGCGCCTGTGTGTTTTTGTACGTAGCGGCAGCGTCATCTTCCATCTGCTTAGCGTGAGGATCATCCTTAGCAAACCCTGCATCTTCAGCAGCGTATTGAGCCTGCAAACGAGCCCTAGCCTCTCCCTGAAGCTTTGACAGCTCAAGATTACGCTCGGACTGCTTGATGAGGTTTTTCTGCCCTGAGGTTAGGTTGTCAGTTTCCTGTTTAAGCGCCGCCACATTGCCTTTCGCAGTAACAGCCTCACGTGACAGGTTAACCAACGTGCCAATGAATGCTGTTAACGCCGTCTGCCCTTTCTCAGTAGAGCTCTGTGTGTTCTGCAACTCCGCCGCAAGACGCTGCAAAGCCTCTGGAGTAGGGTTTTTAGCAATATCAGAAAGCTGCTTGCTGAACTCGAATGCTTTCTGCTCTGATATACCGAACTTATCTGCTACTGCCCCAACAGTGTTGCCAATGCTCATCGTCGTAGCATTGAAAGCCTGTCCCGCTCCAAAAGCCTGCTTCATTGCCTGAGAGTAATCATCGGTCGTGATATTCAGGGCAGAAAGGCGATCGTTAAATCCATCAACCGAAGCGTAGCCTCCGGAAAATGCAGAGAGCGCCTTGTCACCAAAGGAGAGAAGTGAGCTGGACGCATCGCTAATCGCTTTCGGGATTTTGTTGATCGCCTCGTTGTATTCAAGAAGTGCTTGGTTGCGCATCAGCGTAGCAACCTCAGCATTCGTCTTTGCCAGCAGAGCATATTTATCTGACAGCGCGGCTACACCATTCTGGGAAACGGTAATAACCTTATCCATTGCCTCTGCTGCATCTTTAAGTGCATCCATGGCGTTTTTGCCGCCATTTAAAGATGTAATCAGCGTACCAGCGATGACTGTACTCAATGCAATGACGGCACCAATAACCGCGCCGCCGGGTCCGAACGCCCCCGCCAGTTGCGAACCCTGCTGTGAGAATGCTACAAGCGCAGATTGTCCACCTTGAACCTGTACGATAAAGTCCTGAACCTGATAACCAGCTTGTTGCATGCTGGTTTTCCATTTCCCATGGCTTTTTGATCCAGTTTCCACCCCAGTCTTCATATCGAAAAGGCGACCAGTTAACTCGCCTATTTTTTGCTTCTCTTCATCAGAAGCTTTTGAACCAGCTCTCAACTGAGCGGCAAGTACGGCAGCACTACGAGCGCCATTCTCCTGAGCTTCATCCAGTACCGCTAACTGATTACCTAGCGCTTCAATGATAGATTCGGCACGGCTAAATTCACTGCTGGCTCCCCCTGTACCGCTGCGAGCCTCTTCCATCGCTCTTGCAATACCGCTGACATTGGTGTTCAGCTTGCGCAATTGGTTGTCCATGGAGTTGGCGTAACCGGCCAGTTCTGTAAACGCAGATCCGGTTTGCGATGCGCTCTGGTCTAGGTTATCCATCCCCTTTCCTGACTGCTGGGCGGCTGCGTCTAATTTATCCAGAGCATCAATGGCCTGCTTACCACCTTGCAACAGAGGCTCAACGTCGGCGCTGATTTCATAAACGATGCTACCGGCACTTTTTTCACCTGCCATTTTATTCTCCAGTAATTATTTTGCTGCTCTGGCCCTTCTTGCCGCTTGTCTGGCAAGGAAGTCATCTGCTACAGATTCGTACTCTTCGCGAGTGAAACCCTTCTGATCTGGGTGCTTAGCTGCCAGCAGAAATTGGAATTCTGTCATCGTTAACTTGGATGCTTCATCACGACTCATTCCAAAGTGACTCCGTGCAGCACTGATATAATCGAATGCACTGAACGAATTGGTTGTTTCTCCGGTCTCATGACGCTGCAATCTTCTTACCTTCGCTTTTCCAACAACGCCGTGCTGTAGTAAGTGCTGCGCCATAACAATGATGTCATTGCGCGGCATTTGACCGGGTCGATATACCACACAAGATTTCCACCCCTTCCATTCACCAATCATTGGCGTTAAATCATCCTGACAACAGGCCTGAATAACCCTCATTGAGGTAGAAAGCATTTTCTCTGCCACGCGGTATAGCGAAGATGAAAGCCAATCAGGAAGCCTCCCAAAAGCACTAGCATATCCGGTAAGCAACCCGTTCAGTTCACTTCCATGGACAATGGCGTATGCCTCAACAATTTCATTAGGATTTCCAATGCGCGTCATGGCTTCAAATGATGGGCTTAATAAATAATCCTTTCCCCCGTCTCGACTATCACTAATCGAAACTTCTCCTATATCAATTAATGCTGTCATGACTCATTCCAGTGAACGGTTATTATCAAGGGCAGCACAGCCACCCTTTGTAATAGCTGCTAGCTGACGGTTACGGTGCATGCCGCAGATGTGATTTTCTGCGCCGGCAGTGATGCATCAGTTACCTCGCAGGTATAAACACCTGCATCTCCAGATGCCGCACTAGCTTTGTTAAAAGTAGCCGTAGTCTGCCCGCTGACAGCTGATCCATCCTTTTTCCAGACGTAGGTGTATGGAGTGACACCACCTGAGGCAACAACAGACATATTCAGCGCAGAACCAGTTGTAACTGACTTTGTGGGCGTCAAATCTGTGGTGAAGGCCAAAGCATCAGCAGCATTCACTTCGATTGTGCTTGCATCGCCAACCTTGAACTCAGTAGAGAAAGTAACGATATCGTTAGTCCCACCATCTGAGCTCAGCGCTGTGATGTTCATATACCCAACAAACTCAACAGGGCCGTAATCCATGCGCACCCAAATACCGGGCTGACGCTTAGCTTTAAGCTCACCGGCAAAATATTCGATGAATTTGCCGACACCGTACTGATCCAGTTTGTCTTTCTTGCGAACCTCACCTTCAAACGAGATGGTGAAATCACTGTTGGTGATGATGGTTTCAACGTAACCGCCGCCATCATCTGCGTCAGACGTGACAGTGTTTGGGTTGAAGTCGAAGCCCTTGGATGTACCGGCGGCCAACGCTTTCCATTCGGATTCTGATGGAACTGTATCTGCGCAGCCATCAGCAACCTCAAGAACGACTGCACCGCCAAATAGGCGTTCATTCGAATTTTGGCAATTAGCCATTTGTGATTCCTCTTTCGTATAAAAAAGAAAACCCGCCGGAGCGGGTGATTTAATATGTTTCTGGCTATTCGCCGTAAGTGCATGAGAACTGCAAACGGAAGACAATCCGACCTTCGTCAGTTAGCACTGGTGCAGGGATGGCTCCCATATTTTGAATATATCCGACGCATTCATCAGCCATTGGATGCTGTTGGATGTAGTCAATAATGCGCTGTACTGCAAGAGCAGCCTCGTTTCGTTTCGTCCTAGCACCCACGACATCGACCAAAACGTAATGCTCTGCGCCTAGGTCGTTACGAATCGCTGATCCACCGTTAGACCTGAAAACCATTACAGCCTTTGATGGGTCTTTTGGATCGTCGAACATTAGCAACTGGTCAGTAAACCCATCCGTTAGTCCCGCATTGACAAACATATTCCTGACACGTTCATACATCATTGGGATCATAACGAGAGCTCCTTTAACATCACCTTATCGATGGCCTCTCTCTCCTCATCAAACCCTTTGCTCAGGAAGTGCGGTTCGGCATGAGGGTCCCAGTAATTTCCTTTTTCCGTTCCGCCGCCAAATGATTTACCTTCTCGTGTTTTACCAAAGTGCGCACGAGGTTGACCTTTTAACTTACCTGACATCTCATGAACATAAGCAGCATAGTTTGCTGAGTACCCAACCCGCCCAGTAATCAGCACACCACTAAAGTCCATTTCTCTAAACTGAGAGTTGATAAGAGTAGATGTATCGATTGGCGTGTAATATGCCGCTCGAGCAGAACCAAGAATAAGCGCTGATTGAATCGCTCTAACGGCTTTGCGCCCCTTAACGTCATTAATCAAATCGTTGAGGTTCTTTTTGGCGTTAGATATTCCCTTCACCTTAAGTCCCATGGCTATACACCTGTGATCAATGCGTAATCATCAGCAAGGCGCTCAAAGGTGTCTGCGTACCTGATCACTTGTCTGATTTCGTCGGCTCCTGCTGCTACAGGGTCTAATTCTGCTGATTCACCAAATAACAAGTAATCTCCAGCAGTGGCTGATGAATACTCAGTCCATATCGTATTTTTGACGACGATCTCAGATCCTAGGCTGCCAATACGCTTGCTCAGCCCGCCCTCGTAATCACACATGATGACTTCTGGAGCAGACCAGCCAAGCGGATCGCCATAATCATCAGTTCCGAGGATTCGCCAGATTGTTGCCTCTGCTGTATAGCTCCAATTTGCAACGCTGCTCATCACAAACTCCAATTGATAACGCCATTGACACATTAACCGCACCACTCATGCGGGAGCCTTCATCATGGTGTTTAGTGTGTCTTGCTGGCATTAAGTAGCCGTTTAGTGACTCCCCCATAACGTATAGAGAGTCATATTTTAAGAGGCCGCCAGTTCTTGTCATTCTCGCCACCTCTCGACCTTTGCCCCGCTATCACGAATGCGCTTGCAGTTAATCACCCATTCACCTGAGCTGTTTACATAGCCGGTGGTTTCACGTCCGTTATCGGTGCGAACCCATACGCGGGCGAAAGGTTTAGGACTGTGTTCTTCTACAGATAACCATGTCATGACTAACTCCCGCACATACATCCACCCTTGCCAATCCAGATGCCAGCATAAGCTGATACGGTTGGATCAGGAGGAAGAACACCGTTGGTGCAACCAAACTTATCAAGCCCAGTGAGAAGCGATAGCGAGCCTTTCCAGCGGTCAGCGAATGACTGATATCTGAAAGAACGAGATGCACCGCTTGGTGCTGTCTGGGAACTAATATATTTATCCCCCTGAGCAAGCCCCATCAGTCCAATCAAATACAACTGAATTAGCAGAGCCGTAGATGCTGGATAGTGGGAGTCTAAGCAGTCTTGAATGCTGTTAGCTTGATCAACAAGCGCTTGCAGGATGAAGTCTGGAAGCGTAATCCCGACCGAATCCAAATACTCTTTGGCTTGTTCGATGGTTACCATGTTGACTCCAGAATGGAAAAGCCCCGCATATGCAGGGCATAAAAAAACCGCTTTCGCGGCGTTTAGTCTTCTTTGGCCTTTTTGCCCTTGCCTGATGTTGCCTCAGGCGTTGCTGGGGTTAATTCACCGCCAGCTTCACCGCGCATCAGTCGGACATTTGACTTCAATGCTGGGTGTAATTTATCCAGCTCGACTACGTCACCAACATTCACGCCAAACCAAGGGCGAACTACTTCGTACTTAGCCATGATTCCCCCTTATGCCAGATTAGCGCCGTAGACTACGCCAGAAAGACCTTGATCATCTGCGGTAATTTGCAGACCTTCTGCGGACATGATCTGGAAGTTATAGTTAACGTTTGGAAGCGGACGCGGCAAAGGAACTACCCCCTGAGCCATGCCTACCAGCGGAGATATCACGTCACGGCGACGTTGGTATGCAATAAACTCGTTGCCAGATAATGCAAAGGTTGGTCGTACTTCTTTCACTGGTGCAAACGGCAAAATAGCTTGCAAAACAGTACCAGTAATGACGCCATTCACTACATATGGCTGAGCGTAATTAGCCCAAATCTCAGGACTAACCCACTGGATATCATACTGCGCGACTTTGTTTTTGCGAGCAGTTGAACCAAAGGCACCCTTACCATAGAACTCAATCAGTTGGGCCTGAGTTGCTGAGGTTAAGTCGATATTGGCACCGCCAGAACCAGAACCAAGATTGATTTTCTGCGTATGGCGGTGGTTCTTCATGCCTTGCGCTGGGTATCCCTGCACCTGAATGTTTGCGTCACCAGAAAGATAATAGGCAACACGGCGTTTATTAACTTTGCGAAGCTTGGCCTGCTGTGAGTCAAGGACCAGATCAATGCCGACCGAGTTCATGCCAGCCGCATGACGCCAGTTCACACCATAACCGGCAGTAAACACAGGGATAGGGTCACCGTCGCTGTTATATTCTGTATGGTCGAAGGAGAACGGAGCTTGACCATCAATACTAACTGACACGTCATCAGCAATTTCACCGACCATATTGTAAAGCTTCGCAGTTTTACCAACCGGTAAGATTGTCTGAACGCCCATTAGGTCATTGATGATCTCCATACCATCTTCTTGATCACGCATTTGAAGAATCTGGTTATCAATTTCAGCCCAGAACTCTCGGGCAAAACCGCTTACTGCATTGCATGCCAGCATCTCAGTAGTCATTACCGATCGGTTAGCTGCAATCATTCCTTTCTGCTGCTGGTTCCAGATGTTTCGGTTAGCCCACAACTCATTCCAATGACCGCCGAGGCGGCTGTTTGCTGCCAATGTCTCTTTAGAGAAATACATGTTTTATCCTTCCTTATGCGCCAGCGCCAGACGCTGCAACAGTGCCAACGCGCATACGAACGCGAATGAAATCAGTAGAGCTTGCAGCAATAGTCGCTTCATCTTGGCTGTAGCCGATCACTGAATCAGTGTCAGCGGTTGCCAGAGTAAATTGACCATTAGAGCCAAGCTTGATCGGTGAGTCTTTTTTGTAGGCTCCAGCAACACACAGGAGAGCAAGCTCACGACCTTCTTCTACGTAGTTACCTACAGCAGAGTCACCTGATGGGACAGCGTCAAGAATGCCTAAACCTTCATGATGGGCGCAGTCGATAATGTAGAGTCGACCGGTTAAAGCTGTTGCCTGAGCAAACTTACCAGAGCTATTGATGATTGCTGCAGTACCTGGCAATAATGCCGCGGCAGTGGTTCGTGTCTCGGTTTTGTACAGAGACTTGCCGTCAATGTTTACACGGCGATAGCGAGAAGCCATTTGAATCCCCTCTTACTTGAAGTATTGATCGGCAGCGGGTGCGCCGGTTTCTGCTGGGTTGTTTGCTGAGTTTCCGGCCAGCGGTGCCGCATCACCCAAGTTTTTAAACATGCTGTCCAACGCTTCACCAGACAGTGCGTTTGCTACGATATCTCCATGGACTTTAGCCACTGCTGCTCGCTTGGTAGCCTCTTCTGCTCGAGCGTTTGTGGTGAGAGAGTCTGATAGCTCTTTTTGATTGGCTTGCAGGGCATCAACCTTTTCCGCAAGAGGCTTGATAGCCTTTTCGGTATTTGCCGCCACTGCCTCACCAATCATGTTGCCGATTGTCTCTAGTTCTTCTTTGGTTAAAGGCATGTCGCCCTCCGTTTGGTTTGTATTTGTTGCAGGTCTATCCTGCTGGTTGAGGAATGATTTGAATTTATTAACCGCGACAGCCACCCAAGACTCTTGCCGGACTACTGGTGAGCCAGTTTCATCAAAGGTTATTTTTCCGCCATCGCTTTTATAGCCAAATACTTCAGCCTTACCGCCGTTTCTTACGACAACAACTTGCGAGTCAGTGAAGTCAGCAACCCACGCATATTCATCTGGGCCAGATGCAAATTTGTCTCTTACCGCACGTTCTAGCCGGTTTTCTCGTTCGCGATATGACTCGCCAACCAATGCACCAGAGTTAGCTTTGATTGGCGTCGCTAGATCAGCGTTAACCATTAGCCCGACGCCCTGTTCAGGCGTTGCGGCACCAACTTCATGGAGTAAGATTGCGTCATGATCCATGGCTTTAATCTTGGCGACCCAATCAGCGCCTAGCGCTTTTTGTTCTTCGTTTGCTTCAACCTGATCGAGGAATACAGCAACACTTGTGTGGATAGGTGGAACATCTTCTCCGCGTTCAATAGCAGCTACGCGCTCTAAAAGCTCTCGCCCACCCTCTGACTCCTCGGCCTTACCGATATCTACCCACTTTTCTAAGTAAATACGGTTGCCGGACTTCTTAACATTACGGTTCCAAGCCCCTACGTAGCCGATGTTTAGCCCTTCAGGAGAGAATGCTGATACAAACTGCCCATTAACCATTGGGTGGCCTAGTGGTGCCAGCGTCCCTTCGAGGCCTGTGTAGTGAGCATCAATTTCGCTTTCTGGGTATAGTCCGCCATTCATAACCACGTTTGCTGGCAGCGTATAACTGGGGAGGATAAGGTGATCGCGACCGTTGTAATTCTCACGCCTGATAGACTGACTGTTGACCTTAGTTGTGACGTTAACCTGCATTGTCATCGGTTAATCCTCTTGCCTTCATTGAGGTGTATTCCTTCCTCGTTCGTTCGATTACGGTGTTTGATAAGGGCTCGCCTTTGTCGTCTACCAGCACGGCTACAGTGGAGCACTTGCAGTTAATTGAGTTTGCATCTCTAGACCACCAGTCTCGCTGCTCATCCGTTGTGTAGAGTTTTCCATGTCTAGATGCGTGAGTGCTGCGAGTTGTGGGGCTCAGCGCTGAGATATGAAGCTGCATTGTTTGGATGCCGTAGTTGGCCTTGGCATCATCATCCTCATCCATACGGGCTCTTCTTAAAGCCGTAGTGATTTCTGTTCTGGCGATGCGATTGGCTCTACGAGACTCAATGCCGGTTTGATCTGTTAGGTTTCGTGCAACCTCTTTCGGATTAAGGCCACGCCCGATGCCATCAGTCAGTATCCGAGCCATGTCAGCTTTAACTTGAGCGCTTAGGTTCTTCATTTCTTCAAATTCGCGAGCCCGAACCAATACAAGACGTAGTTGGTATGGCTCGCTCATCAGAATGCTTTGAACGCTATTTTGCCCAGCGGCATAGGCCGGTGATTGCTGGGATAGGTTTGCAAACTCTTGAGCGGTACCGCGCTGATATGCCACCTCGACATACTGATCGAAGAACCACAGGTTTAGCTCTCCACCCTGAAGCAATATTTCATCCACCATCCTCTCTCCATTCTGCAGAAGCATGGATAGGAGGCCTTGGTCTAGTTGGAATGCGTATCGTTGGTTTACTGCGGGTGATGCGGGGATTCGGTTCAGTATCTGTATATAGCCTTTGGTGATTAGCTTCATGCGCTTTGAAAAATCTCGCATGGCTCCACGTTCTAGCCTATCAACTCCTGTCGGGTCCTGTTTATTACAGGGTAGGATCGCCGACTTTGCTTTCTTCGCCATCGTCGATTTCCTCACCTAGCGGGTCACTTTCACCTGATTCATACCCAGCGGCCTCTCTAATCTCGTCTCGAGAGAAAACAGGCTCTCCAGTTGATACTGCCTTCTGGTTGATTTCGCTCATTTTGGTCGCGCTATCTAGCTTGTCAGATGATGACTGTTCGTTTAGGTCGTCCCAGATGACGGTTTTCTCTGACACCGGATCGATAACTTGTAGCTCGATTAGCTTGTCAGTGAAATCTTCAATGTCGTATGAAAGCTCTCGTTCTCGGCGAGACTGGCAGCGAGCGTTCATATACTTTTGGTCTTCAGTACTTGCTCTCTCACCTGTTTGCATTCCCACAAGCACCTTGGCCGGAATATCAACACCTGCCGCCGCCGTCTGGAGGTTGACGTCATAGGTGGGTGATGGATCAGCTACCGAAGTTACCAGCGGCGTTACTACCGCCCCTTGCGTTGTGAGCGTTGTATCGTTGCCGCGGTTTATCTCTACAGCAACCTCGTTGAAAGTATCCTGCAATTCTTCAACACTGACGCCATACATTGATGCAAGGCTGTTGAAGTTAATTTCCTTATCGAAGTTAATATTCAGCTGTCTAGCCGCATTCTTTAGGAATGACTCTCCGGAGCCTCCCTCAACTTTCTCAAGACTGACAAAAGCGTTGTATGAAGGCTCTAAGAATCCAATGGCATCGTCTGAATAGTCGCCAAGAATAAACACGCGATCAGGGTGAATCTGGACTCTACGACTCCCACCATTTGATAGATATTCGGTGTATTCCCACATAGTGGGTAGACCGTATGTGATTGAGTTGATATCCGTATCCAGCGAATAAGGTTTTAAAGCCCCAGCCCATACAGGAGTGACCTTTTTTAGCCCCTTACCTTTAACTACAGGCTGATTCCAAGCCTTGTTATCACGGATGTGAAGCAATATCCCAGACCACCGGCCAACCAATCGACGCTTATCAGCTTCAGCAAAGCTATTCCAGAGTCTGTTAGTGAATACCGGTTTAATCTTCCCTTCCCAAGCAGTAGCTTTCTTCGCTTTATCGAATTTATCGCCTTCGATGATTTGCGGATTAGACTTCCAACAGTGGGATATGATCTTGTTGACTGCGCCAAATGCAATGCCGCCGCGCCGGTAGAGCTTATAGAGGTCATCAAAGGTTAAGTCCTCTTTGAAGCCATACTCACACCACGCTGAGCTTCGCTTTGCATCAAGTCCCATCGTTGGATTTAGCATCCCCATACGGGCACGCGCGTTCCTTGCCTCGTTCAACGCATGGTTGACGGCTAGCTTTAGTTTTTCGTTCATGCTGTGTCCGAATTAAAAATGAGAGGTGGCTATCTGCGACGAAGACGGCTTGGGATCATCATCCCTGCAGCAACTGGCTCGCTAAGTTCGGTTAATGCCCAAACTAAAGCGTCCAAACGGTCAGGGGATTTTTTGGCTGTCGATGGCACATATTCCATCATTTGGTTTTCCATGACATACAGACCGCCACGGTGGGCCACTCTGCCTTGTGCATAAAGCGCCGATATTGGCTCTGCTCTGGCGTATTTTCCCTTGCTAGCATGGACACGAATTATCCTGCCTTTAAATCCGGCATTTTTAAGTGTGTCCTCAGCCATATCTCCGCCCTGATTTGTCTCGATAACAATGGCGTCTGCATCATGATTTTTGTAGGCCTCCATGGCCTTTGTCGCCCACCCATTCGGTGAGTACTTTCCGCTGTAGTCAGCATCTACTGAATACTGACGCTCATCGCCACCACCGTAAGAGCTTGCGACTGCAATCCCCGTTTCATCACTCTCATCGCTATTTGTTGCTTGCGGGTCAATAGCCACAACAGTCCGTGCAAGCTCTCGATGAATATTCATCGCATGGGCTGCGCTAATCATCCCTTCATTCCAGAGCGCTCCCTCAGAGTTAAATCTGCGAGGGTTTTGCATATACTGCGCTTCGAATGTCCGCCTATGGGACTCTAGGGATACTCGATGAGATTCGTTGTGTTTGAATGGCCAGAGCCACCCATCAGGTAATCCGTGCTGAATTGGGATTCCATGGGTATTTTCTTCAGGGTATGCCTGAGAGTTGTCGATGATCACTGGCAGGTTGAGGTGGTGCCACATCTCACCAGATCCGCCTCGCAACAAGTAACCACTTAAATCGTGATAGTGGATGCGCTGCATGATGACAATCATTGGCGTCGTTTCTACGGCCAGCCGAGATTTAATTGTCTCGTTGAACCGACTGTTTACGCCATCACGAACAACTTCACTGTATGCATCATCTGGTTTGACAGGGTCATCTATGATTAACGCTCCCTGCCAGCCATCTTCCATATGCCCAGCTCGAAAGCCAGTAACCTGACCAGCAGCTGACGATGCATAAACCCCGCCACCGTGCTCAGTCCACCACATCGCCTTACTGTCTGCATCATCACGCAAAGACATTGGCCACATGGCTTGATATGCCTGTGACTTAATCATATTTCGTGTTGTTGATGAGTTGAGTAGTGCCAGATTGTGTGAGTATGAGAGGTGCATGAATCGAGCGCGGTTGTTTAAAGCTAATCCGCGCCCCATCATGTTGATGGTTGCCAATTCTGTTTTAGTGTAACCGGGAGGAACGTTGATGATGAGGCGCTTAATCTCTCCGTCTATAACCCTGTCTAGCGTTTCCTGAATCACTTTGTGGTGCGGTGCGACAATCATCTTGCCGCCGGTGCGCTGTTTGAAAAAGTATCGACTGAAGTACAGGCCGTCAGCCTCGCACATTCTCGCGCGGATCAACTCATCAGCAGTCGTCATTCTCCATCACCCGCTTTATCTCTTCAGGTGACATAGTGACAACTCTTACCGGACCGCCACCCTGACCTGTCAACTCGATAACCTGCTTGTCTAGTCCAGTTAATTTGGCTTTCCCCATAGTGGCAGCAACAGCAGCCGATGACTGAGGTGTTTCGGCACCCAGCGCCGCTTGCCTTGCCTCTTCAAGCTCAGCCAGAAGAGAATCAACTGTAACGTCATGTCGCTGCTTGATCTCTCCCTGCAATTCCTTAATCCTTGCCGTAATCTTGCCGATGTCGTATAGCTCTTTTGCTTTACGATTCACCGTTTCTGGCTTCATGTTCTCGGCGGCATACGCTTTACGGTAAGCCTCCGAGGCATTACCAGTTTCTATGTATGCCTGACAAAAAGCCTCTTGCTTCATAGTCAGACTTGACATGTTTCATTCCTTTTCTAGGAAACGCTTTGAAATCACGAAATTAACTGTTCGTGCATGCTCATGTTTATCAATTTTTCTTCTTATATATAGATCATGGCTATTTCTTAATTTTATAAAGATTTGTTCTATCTCATCGTGCTGGCTATCAAGTTCAGCTATAGACATCTTCGCCATTACGTCGTTTATTGCTCCCTCCATAACGGCTATTGGGGTAGCATGACTTGGATTTCCCCAGTCCATAATTTCAGGCATTTCTATAAGGATGTTTCTATAATTGAAGATAGAACTTTTAAGCTCCTTAAGATCCTTTATTCTTTCTTGCTCCTTCCATGTCCCTAACGCTCTGAATGCGGCAATAGCTGCGACTAAAGTTGCAATCCCTGAAAACCATGTGCCAATCATAGACCAGAATGCAATAGTATCTGCGCTCATCTATCTCCCCCCTTTTATCAAAGTAGAGAGATCATACCCTAATTAAACAACTTCTTCCGTTATCGGCTTGAATGTGATTTCACTTAACTCATCCGGCTGAATGTATGTCCATGAGCCGTCATGTTCTGCAATAGCAAATAGACCGTTAACCAGTCTTGGCTCTTTGGCTGTCATGACGCCTTCGTATGTGGTTCCGTCTTTCTTTGTTGCTTTGACGTTGTACTTATCAGCCATAAGCGAACATTCCTCTGATTTATGAGTATCCGCCCTACGGCGCCATGTGAACTTATGCTGCAATATCGTGTGCTCTCAGTGAAAACACACTGTATTGCTCCATGATTCTTCTGCCACGGTTCATGTTACCGCCATGAGAGCGAGTGGTAATCGCTCGGCATTGGTCGTTATTGATGTCTCTGTACGCTAACGGTCAGGAGAGGAACCGGTTGTGGCTAATACAGAGATGCTGCGACAACCCTACGCAATTTGATTTGGTTAGCCAGACTCGCCCCGCTTCGCAGAGGTGCTAACTGACTTACGGCTTACCCGTCAGCAAGATTGGATCACCATCCTTTCGGGGTTATGCAATCTGTTTCCTTGTCGGGAGGAATTGGTAAGAGCCGTTGTGAAATAGGCTCTCAATGCTTTAGATGTGAGCAAATTTGCGCATATTTCACAGGTGCTAACGCTTGGGATTTTTGTCTGCTAGCGTCAGTAAAACATCGAGAAGGATTTCCGCCTTCTCGACATTCGATACGCCTAGAGATATCCGTCCGCAATTCAAATATTGGAACCCATCCTTCAGGTAGCGACGAATAGTCTCTAATTGCTGCTTTTCATTTTTATTCATGATGGCAGCCCCGGTATCTTGATTTGCAGCTTGGCATAAACCTCTTCTCGCTTATCCAATAGATGCTTCTTCCTGCCACCAACACCCCAATGATTCATTTGTCTTGCGCAGTGACTAATTTCAGTCATCTCTTCTTTGATGACGTGATCAATCATGTTTGCGTCAGCCATGAAGCTAGCAAGTGATATCAATTCTCCTGAGAAGAATTTATCTAGCACGGTGTAAACGCCAACTTTGAATGCAGGATCGATATGGCCTGCAAACTCATACGCCACATAACGACTACCAAACGTTCCGCCGTGCTTACCTCTCACTGTTTTTAAATGGGCTTTCAAATCCCATTTAGATAATTCCTTAACAAACAGTTGAGTAGACTCAAGTCTTGAAAATTTGTACGGGCGAAGGTTGTTTATGTCTCTTCCTGATAAGAATTTATCATCACCTGACTCGGCTCTTGCCTTTGCTATCTGCCACATGTCAGTAAGGCAGACCATCCCATCATCATCAATTCGAACAGGGGTATTGAATAGTGTTAATTCTTTCATCGGTAGTTACCTTTTAGAAACGAGCCTTGTTGCCCAGAAACGCCAGCGCATAGAGACGGCTACCGGCCTAAACCAGCATTTCTCCAAGGCTTGTTTCTGTAAGGCTCTATGCTTTTGAATGCACCGGGCATGGTGCGGATGATTGCTTCAGATATAAAAAAGCCCCACCGAAGTGAGGCTCTATTGGCACTGGGTGCGGATATAACTTTGCAACCCGTTAATCATTGTTTCGGATTGTCTGATTCGTTCGACGAGACTGAGATAATCCCGTTCAGCGGAGTCATTAAGTCGGGGGCTGGTTGCATCAGGCTTGCCGGTGGCGGCGGTGGCTTCGGGCAACTTTGCACAGTTGGCCGCGATGTGCAGCCGCTTAGTGCCGTTACCAAGATCAGTGCGCAGACGCTCAATTTCACTTTTTGCATTTGCTAATTCCTGAGTGACTTTGATATCCAGCTCGGCGGCCTGTACTCGTTGCCGCTGGATGTTTTCGAGGTCTGCTTTCTGCTGATTGGCTACCTGAGTGATTTCTTTAAGTTCGGAACTGAGAGACTGCATCTGGCTTGTCGTGTACCACATGCCGACTAGTAGAGCGATGATGACAGCGATCAGCGCGGTAGTTACTCTACTCATGACAGGAATAACCGACGTTCTTTAGAGCGACGAATATCAAGCCCGGGTAAAACCTTTCCTGCCGCTTTATTCCAACGCAAGAATTCATCAGCCGCGCCAGCGTAATCACCTGCATTCAACTTTTTCAGCAGAGTGGATTTTGCAAAGTTCCCGCCACCTACATTGAAGATAAACGAGCACAATGCATCAAACTGGTTTTGGTTAAGTGGAACCTTAACGCAGGTTTCAATAGTGATGTAAATCGGCTGAAGGTCATCTCGGAGGAATTGCTCGGCTTGTGCCTGAGTAATAACGTCACCTTTTGAAACGCTATGTGTATGGCCGTATCCAATAGTCCACGGTTTACCGCCAGTACCAGGATCGGGATACGCTTTATCCTTAAACCCTTCTGAATCTTTAATCAACCCCTTTCCTTTCTCACTAATTTGCATGTGTGCCACTCCTCCGAAAAATATGCATGACATTACCGCGCGATAAGAACAGCGATACGCATAGAGTTATGTTGATGATGGTTTCTGCGAGGTCTGCTCTGATGTATGTCCCTGTAACTATTCGAATGGTCACAGCAGCACAAGCCACAATGAGAACATAAGCAAACGCCGAACCTATCCAGTTATGCGCGCTGGTTTGTCGTTGAAATGTCAGGAGACGTACAGCAATCAAGAAGCATGTGATGGCGTTAATGTTCAATAACAGTATGTTAATTGTCATCTTCCACCACCTTTTAAATTGAAGGTTGGGTTCTTGGCTTTCGAAATTACAGCGATCAGTATCCAGACTATTGTTGCTGATGAGATAAGTGCACCGATCGGTTTTTCTACAGTGACTGACTCAGGAATTATCGTGCTTAGCATCGCCGTCGAAAAACCAGCAGTTAGAACCCCAAGGACAAAGGCCACTATGAAAAACGCCATGCGCTTCCAGATTGGGAATTCAGTAGCTGATAAGACAAATACGACGGCACCTGCAAACGCACCAATGACTACGCCAGCGTCAAGCCCAGAAAGCAGACCAACTAACGTCACACCAGTAACAGCAACAGTAGCCGCGCCAGTGCTAGTAGTCGGCTCTAACATTTGGGGGTACTCCATTTTGTTTTTTAGATTAGCGTCACCCGTATCCATGCCAGACAAGGAATGTGTGAGTGCGGTTGGTTGGTTTTGGATGACGCTAAATTAGAATTGGTGCTGGGCAAAGGAATCGAACCTCTGACGCGCTGCTTACAAGGCAGCCGTTCTACCACTGAACTAGACCAGCAGTTGGTGCGCCATTCAGGGATCGAACCTGAAACCGATAGCTTAGAAGGCTATTGCTCTGTCCTGTTGAGCTAATGGCGCTAAATTAGAATTGGCGGTGAGTTAGGGATTCGAACCCTATACCATTCGGTTAACAGCCGACCGCACATGCCTTATGTGCTTCCTCACCAGAATGCAAAAAGCCCCGCACGATGGCGAGGCTTGAAATTGGGTTTGTGGTGGCCGGTGCTGACTCTCCGGCATAACTACCGTTTCAATGAGTAGCTGTTTCACGCGCATCAGCCTGCGCATTCACCACAACTGTCATGAGCACTGCCAGGCGTTGTCACAATCGGCCGCAAGTTTTCAGCTTCTAGCATACTCATGGCGGCTGATTGCCGTTCCGACTAATACTCATGCAGTTGTGCAGCACACCAAACGCTCAGGTTTACCCTTCTTCGCTGAGTGATGTGCTGAAAACTAAAAAGGCCAGCGATTAAGCCAGCCTTTCCTTTGAAACCCACGTTAAACATCTTCACGGATTTCTAGTGTTAGAGCTAGATTATTCTAGTTTTCTGCATTTTGCAAGCAGCAATCGTTACCGGATTGAAACTTTCTTCAAGTTAGTTGGTAACTTTCGCAAGTTCGCGATTCGCCCCCTCTTCGGATGAAAGCAGTTCTGTGATGAGTTGCTCGTAGAATGGCTTTATTGCCTTATCCCATACTGTCGCTGATATTGCGTCAGTGTGAGCGCATATAGCCCTAAATGCTTTTTGTGCTGGTATGCGCTCATAACCACGGCCTGAGCATTGTTTACAGGTATGTTTCACTGGTACGCCCAGCCGCTCCGTCTCTTCGCGATTAACAGCTTCACCGCGTCCATTGCACTTGCAGCACGCCACGGATACTTCACCCTTTCCGTTGCACTTCTGGCACATCGTATGGGTAACTTCCTCCGCATACTTCGGCGGCGTTTTCTTTCCGCATCCAGCGTGTTTCATGACCATGGCCTTTGCCCTGATAACACCTGCGCCTTTGCAGCATTCGCACTGCTCGGTTCCGGCGGCAGAACGGCAATAGTCTTTGTATGCAAACTTTGCGAGCGTTTGCACGACCTTCACCTTAATATTCATATCAAGCTTGCGTAAGGCGGCAACCTTATCGCAGTACTTGAGTCCGTATTGAGTGAGTAACTGTACAGAGCGTTTTTTATCGTTTTCGCTGATATTCATTTTCCCGTTGAAGGCAGCAAATCCGAGTGGTGCTCTACTCTGTACCATCCCCAAAGCGCACATGACATCAGTGTTGGTTAAAGCGTCTGATGCCGTTGCGCGAGGGGAGTCGCTGATCTGAGTAGATTTCGGTGAATGAAATTTGACTGTGCTTTCGATATTCATCGCTTACCCCACCTATTCTTACCGCTATCCCCACGCGAGGTCATGAATACGCCGTTTACTATGGCGTGGTGCTTGGCCTCTTTGTCTTTGAGGTATTTCCTAACTGTGCAGCGGCTAATGTTTAGCTTCTCGGCTAAAGCAGTCATGCTTCCGCGTGTATCAACTAGCATGTCGGGTATTGTTCGGATTTCGGCATTCATAATGACTCCCATAAGGTTTCGAGTGAATCAAGGTATAGGCCGCCGAAGCTGTATCGGATTTCATTGCATACGCATTCGTTGGTGGTGCTTGGGAAGAAATTAAGGAAAAAGGTTTCTGCCTTTTTGCATTCCTCCATTAAATTTTCTGCACTGTTTGGCCTGATCACGAAAACCACATCATTGAAAATTGCCGCCGTTTCACATGGGTAAATGACTTTTCTCACGCTACCTCCAGTTCGGTGATGACCACTTCCAGCTTGCCGCCCTTCACTAACTCACCACGCCGTACTCTGAAGTCATCAATCTGCTCGTCGTCTTCCATGAATCCAGCATGCACAAGCGAATCAAAGACGGCTTTTTGCAGGTTGTCTAAATCTCGACGGCGTTTGTCTGGTACGTGGGCAGTGATTGAAAATTTGAGTCTGGAGGTGGTGTGAATATCGAGGTTTTGTTGCTGGATGATGGTGATAATGTTTTGTCGGTATTTTGTGCCTTTCTCGCTGATGTAGTGCCGCTGCCTTGCGTGTCGCCAATATGTGTTTAGGCTCGGCGGGTACGGCAGCGTTAGCCTGTATTCCCTCATAGTTTTAGTTTTCCCTCTGCAATCAGAGCCGCCTGAGTTCGTATGACGCCCTCAAGGTGTGCCATGTGAGCCTCTCCAGCGTCTGTGCGCCTTGTCCTGCGGTCTATTTCATCGTGACATGCTGAGCATGCCCAAGCTCCGAATAAGTCGTTAGGCTTCATCCCTACGCCGCATAATCCAGCCATTCGATAATGAGCTAGTACTACCGTTTCGCTATTGCCGTTACATATGCCGGGCAACCGCACTTGGCATTCTCTGCCTTGAGCTTCTTTACGAAGGTTAGCCATGTCTATTCCTCGCTCGCACTCTCAGCCAACGCACATCATGCAGGTGAGCGCTGTAGTTGAAAGTTACTGTTGATATGGGTTGGGGTTTACTTCGGGGAGTGGATTTGTTGAAGATTAAATTGTCTATCGCTATTTGTGTCGGACTTCGCTGTCGTTTCATGCGGCCTCCGGTGGCTCGGGGTCGGAAGTGGCATAAATGCCGTGGTTGCCCAACAACTTTGCCAGCCTTAGAGCTAATGTCAGTTGCTCCCAGCGATCAGTGGCGAGCAGCATATTCTCTGCGGCCTTGGCTATCTCGATTAACTCAAGAACTGTTTGAGGGTCAGCAGACGCGATAAATTCTGCATCTCGCTTTTCTACCGCCGTCGCAATGACATTTTCTTTTGTGAATGAAAACTTACCGTTAACAATACCGTTGAACGTGGTTGCGGCCCTTCGCCATACTCCAGCCGTTGCAGCTTTGGCCTTCACCTCTAAATCGTCGTATTTGCTCATGCTGCTGAACTCCTGTTGTGTTGTTGAGCCCAGCGCATTACCGCCGATGACTCTTCACTAAACTTCACGCCCTGCTCCGATCCGAACCAGTAGATAGCCTCGATAACATCAATCATCTCGCTTACTCTCATTTTGCTTGTGCGCTGACCAAACATGACAACGCCGCCGCCGATACCCGGTGCAGTTCGCTGCTCTTCTTTTTTGGTCTTGGCTACCAGAGCGGTAATGAGGTCTTTCCAGTCATCTTCGTCGTACTTCTGCCCGTACCAAACAACCTGCTGAGCTAAGTCATGCAAGAGTGGCCACATTTTCCTGTTCTGAGAAAGTGTGCGCTTTGGTGGGGATAGTTCGATTTCGTATGGCTTGGATTGGTCTAGCGGGAGATTTCTGATTTGTTCGATGGCGTGACTTCTGATTTGCTCGGTTCTCAGATAGAAAACCTTTTTGGTCATGATTACCTCCCATCTGCACGACCGTAACCTTTGACCATGCAATGATTGTTTATGTAAACAGCGGTTGTGTTTAGCTCTTTAGCTATCCGCTCCTCGCAGTCTTTGCGGTCTGATTCTCCAGCTAATCCAGCGATAAATAACAGGGCAGCAATGCCAGCACCCCAGCATAAAATTTGAAACGCCAGCTTCATCACTCCCCCTTAACCTTGATGCCAGCGGAGCGGATCGCCTCGGCGCAATTCTCTAATGCGATGTTAAATCCAAGCTCGTGATCGGAAAGGGTTTCTATGTATTCCCGACGCTCAGGCAACTCAATCTCTACTGCCGCGCGGCTTGCTTGCCATGCCTCTAAGAAAAACTCATATTGAGATTGGATAAATGCGTATTTGTATCTACCAACACTCTCATTAAAAGCCATTGAATCTTCAGGCTCTCGCTTCATATAAATTTCTTCAAACTGTTCACGAATTGTCATGACTATCTCCTACCAGCTGCAACACGCTGTGTTTGTATTCGTTGAAATCATCCGCAGTGATACCTGGTACCATGCAGTCACCAAAAACAACTTCTCCATCATGGGTAAGAACAAAGCGGA
>Ga0308156_1001641_pt1 | contig 24402 bp, 22 predicted proteins | sample PhyAR2_FD_201041 | JGI IMG/M metagenome (GOLD analysis project Ga0308156, IMG submission 201041) | Phyllosphere microbial communities from UC Gill Tract Community Farm, Albany, California, United States - DLSL A.R2 | ecosystem: Host-associated > Plants > Phyllosphere > Unclassified | place: USA... | reverse complement strand
CCGCTGGCCGTACGCGTACCACGAGCACAGCGTCACGACCGAGGACGGCCGGGTCCGTCCGGCGATCCAGGCGTTCGCGACGAGCCACATCCCGTCGCCGTGGATGGCGGACCGCGGGGTGTTCCAGCTGATGCCCTCGCCGCTCGACACCCCCGACACCGACCGTCTCGCCCGCGCGCTCGGCTTCGACCACGACGACGAGCAGGACGGCCCGCACCGCTACCGCGTGCTCCTGGACGGCGGGGTCACCGCGATGATGACCGCGGGGCCGTTCGCCCTGGGCCTCCGGTTCACCGGCACCCGTGCCGTCGTGCTCGACCACCACGGCCGTGTCGCGGACGTGACGGTGACGGTCGCGGACGGCACCGCGGTCGTCGAGTGCACCCTCGACGACCGGCCCGGCACCCCGGCGCACCACCTGCACGTGCGGGTCACCGGCGCGACGGCGGACCACACGACGACCGACGAGCACACCCTGCGCGGCTGGATCGCGGTCGACGGCGGTGCCGACGTCGTGGTCGGGATCTCTACGGTGTCGGTCGAGGACGCCCGCGCGAACGCCGCCGAGGCCGGGTCGGTCGACGCGATGCTCGAGCGCGCGGAGCGGGAGTGGACGGAGAAGCTCGGCACCCTGACGGTCGAGGGCGCGACCGACGACCAGCTGACCGCGCTGTACTCCGGGCTGTACCGGCTCTTCCTGTACCCGAACCGCGCCGGCGAGACCGCCCGCGACGGCGTCCCGCGCCACCGCTCCCCGTACGGTTCCGTGCTCGTCGACCCGATCCGCGACGAGCCGGGCCCGGAGGTCGTCGAGGGGCCCTTCACCACGACGAACGGGTTCTGGGACACCTACCGGACCGCCTGGCCGCTCCTGGCGCTCCTCACCCCGGACACGGCGGGCGAGCTCGCGGAGGGCTTCGTCGGCCACTTCCACGACGGCGGGTGGACGCCGCGCTGGAGCGCCCCCGGCGCCGAGGACGTGATGACCGGCACCACGAGCGACACCGTGTTCGCGGACCTCGCCGTGAAGGGCGTCACCGGCTTCGACCTGCCGGAGGCGTACCGGAGCGCGGTGCGGAACGCGACCGTCCCGCCGCGTGACGAGCGCGTCGGACGGAAGGGGAGCCTCCCGGCCGCCTTCCGCGGCCACGTCGACACCGCGACCTCCGAGGGGATGAGCTGGACCCTCGACGCGGCGATCAACGACTGGGGGATCGCCGTGATGGCGGGCATCCTCGCGTCCCGCGCCACCACGCCGGCCGACCTGAGCCGGTACGACGCCGAGGCGGAGTGGTTCGCCCGGCGCTCGCTGCAGTACCGGAACGTCTTCGACGCCGAGCGGGGCTTCTTCATCGGCCGCGACCCGGACGGCTCGTGGCGCGTCGGCACCGAGTTCGACCCGCGCGACTGGGGCGACGACTACACCGAGACGAACGCGTGGGGGACCGCCTTCACGGCACCCCACGACGGCGCCGGGGTCGTCGACCTGCACGGCGGGCCGGTCCGCTTCGACGCGGCGCTGGACGCCTTCTTCGCGACGTCGGAGACCGGCGCGACCGACCGCTCCGGGTCCTACGGCTTCGCGATCCACGAGATGACCGAGGCCCGCGATGTCCGGATGGGGATGCTCGGGCTGTCGAACCAGCCCGCACACCACATCCCGTTCTTCCCGATGTTCACGGGGCGGCACGACGACGCGCACCGGATCGTCCGCGAGTGCCTCGAGCGGCTGTTCGTCGGCTCGGACCTCGGGCAGGGGTACCCGGGCGACGAGGACAACGGGGAGATGAGCGCCTGGTACGTCTTCGCGACGATCGGGCTCTACCCGCTGGCACCGTCGACCGGCACCTACGTGCTCGTGCCGCCGTCGGTCCGGCGGACGGTGCTGCAGCAGCCGGGAGGCGCGCCCACGGTGATCGAGGTCGCCGACGGTTCCACGGGCGCGTACGTCGCGTCGGTGACGGTCGACGGCTCGCCCTGGACGTCGGTCAGCATCCCGCACGCCGTCGTCGTCGGGGCGTCGCGGATCGCGTTCACGCTGTCCGAGGAGCCCACCGGCTGGGCGTCGGACAGCCGCCCGGTCTCCGCGTCCGAGGTGCACGGGTACCGAGACGTCCCGGTCGACCTGCTCCCCGTCGGGTCGTCACCGCTCACCGACGACACCGGCAGGACGGTGACGACCCTCGCCGCGGGCGAGACCGTGTCGTTCCCGACCCCGGGAGCGGAGGCGTCGCTCGTCACGGTGACGGTCGCCGAGCCCGGCACGTACTCGTGGCACGTGGCGCTCGACGACACCGTCGCCGTGGTGCGGGACGCGGTCTTCGAGCACGCGGGACAGACCCGCGTGTTCCGGTTCGTCGGGCGGGGCGACGTGTTCTCGTGCACGGCGGACACGGCGATCCCGGTGACGCAGCTCGAGCTCGTCGCGGCGGACGGACAGCGCTGATGCGTCGTCCACCCGCCGGGAGCATGCTCGGGGCATGTCGATGAGCACACCGTTCGATCCGCAGCAGCCCGGCGCCGACCTCCCCGTGGACGGCTCGGTGCCCGACGAGGTCGAGGTCGAGCAGGACCGCGGCGCCGACGCGGGTCCGGCCGACCCGGCTGCCTCGACGGCGTCCCACGAGGACGAGGACGAGGCGGGCGGCGGGCCGGTCGCCCGCTGACCCGGGGCCGCACCGGTCCCTCTTGGCGGATTGCCAAGCGGGCGGGGCATGCTCTCCCGCATGTCGATTGCGAACGCGTTCGACCCGTCCAAGGGTCGCGCCATCCCCGAGGACCAGGTCAGCGAGGACGGGCTGGAGCTCGACGCCGAGACGGCTGCCGCGCTGGGCATCTCGTTCGACGTCGTCGGTGGTGCGTCCGCCGACCCGACACGGGTGTCGCCGGTCGACGTGCAGGTGCCGAGCGCCCCGACCCGAGAGGGCTGAGCGGCGGTCAGCCGACCTCGGCCCGCTCCTTCGCGGGTGCGCCGGCCTTCGGCCCGACCACCGAGTGGTTGCCGGGCGGCGCGAAGCGCAGGCGCAGCGGGTTCTCGACGAACCGGTACGACGCCCACGCCACCAGGACCAGCCCGGCGATCCAGACGAGCAGGAACTTCGAGTCACCCGGGTGGTGGCCGGCGACCTTCACGAAGGCGAAGACCGCGAGCAGGTTCCAGAGGTACAGGCCGTACGACAGCTTGCCGAGGAAGACCATCGGGCGCAGCGACAGGAACCGGGCGAGGAACCCGCCGCGCTCGAGGGAGACCCAGGCGACGACCGCCGCGGCGGCGAGTGCGGTCTGGCCGAACCCGCCCGAGTCGATCCGGTTGAGGCCCGCGACGCCCGACGGGGCGAAGACGATCCACGCGAGCAGCACGACGCCGAGCGGGCCGGCGACGACGACCACGCGCTCGAGCCAGCGCGACCCGGACCACCGTTCGAGCACGAGCGCCAGGATGCACCCGAGCACGAGCGAGTCGGTGTGCGAGATCGGGCCGTACATGAGCTCCTCGTGCGTCGGCGCCGACTGCCCCTGGAACCAGCGGAGCACCCAGAACGCGACGTAGACGACGCCGAGGAACCACAGCGTCACCGTCGACGAGCGGAACTTCAGCAGCAGGACGAGCAGCACCGGCCAGACGAGGTAGAACTGCTCCTCGAGCGCGAGCGACCACGTGTACTGGAAGTACGGGCCGACCTGGCCGTTGCCGACGAAGTACTGGATGAGGTTCATCGTGTAGGTCAGGGCGCCGAGCGGACCCGCCCACCACGTGCTGATCGGTTCGCGGATCACCAGCAGCCAGGCGGTCGTCACGACGACGACGAGCACGAGCGCGGGGGCCAGCCGGGCGAAGCGACGGCCGTAGAACCGGCCGAGGGCGATGCGCCCGCGCTCGGCGTGCTCCTGGGTGAGCAGGCTCGTGATGAGGTAGCCGCTGATCACGAAGAACACCGTGACGCCGTGGTAGCCCGCCAGGCGACCGGTGGGGTGCACGTGCCCGGCGATCACCCCGAGGACGGAGATCGCCCGGAGGCCGTCGAGCGCGGGGTTGTAGCCGAACCGCACCCGACGCGCGGGTTCGGCGACGAGGTCGGCGGCGGTCGGTGCTGGCGTCACGGGAGGAGACTAATCGACGCGGCTGGCGCGGCGCAGCCCGGCCACCGGCCACGTCCGGGGCCGCGACGCCGGGGGAGGTCCCGTGCCGCGGCCCCGTGGCCGTGCCGGCTCAGGGGACGAGGTGCCCCGCCGCCGAGAAGATCCGGTACCACTCCTCGCGCGAGAGCACCACGTCCGAGCCGGCGGCCGCGTCCCGCACGCGCTGCGGGTTCGTCGTGCCGAGGACGACCTGGAAGTGCGCCGGGTGCCGGGTGATCCACGCCACCGCGATGCCGGTCGGGGTGACCCCGTGCGCGGCGGCGACCTCCTCGAGGACGTCGTTGAGCTCGGCGTACTGCTCGCGGTCGCCCAGGAAGACGCCGTCGAAGAAGCCCTTCTGGAACGGTGACCAGGCCTGCAGCGTGATGCCGTTCATCCGGGCGTGGTTGAGGATGTCGTTGTCGCGGTCGACCGACTGGTCGAGGGCGCCCATGTTCGCCGCGACGCCCTGCGCGATGACGTTCGCGTGCGTGATGCTCAGCTGCACCTGGTTGAACGCGAGCGGCTGCCGGACGTGCTGCTTGAGCAGTTCGACCTGGCGGGGCGTGTGGTTCGAGACGCCGAAGTGGTGCACCTTGCCGGCAGCGTGCAGTTCGTCGAAGGCCCTGGCGACCTCCTCCGGCTCGACCAGGGCGTCGGGGCGGTGCAGGAGCAGGACGTCGACGTAGTCGGTCTGCAGCGCCTCGAGCGACTCGTGCACGGACTCGATGATGTGCTCGTACGAGAAGTCGAAGTAGGCGCCCGTCGGCGTCGGCCGGATGCCGACCTTGGTCTGCAGCACGATCTCGGTGCGCTCCGCCGGCGTCAGCGTGACCGCCGAACCGAACCGCTGCTCGCAGCCGTGCCACTCGCCGTACACGGCGGCGTGGTCGAACATGGTCACGCCCGCGTCGCGCGATGCGGCGTAGAGCGACCGGATGTCCTCGTCGCTCATGTCGTTGATCCGCATGAGCCCGACGACGACGTCGGAGGCGGTGAGGTCGGTCTGTGGCAACTCCAGTGTCTTCACCCGGTCGATCCTGCCAGCGGCAGGACGGCGGAGACAGGCCCTGCCGGTGCCCGTCGGGTCAGGCGGGCAGCACCGCGACGACCGCGTGGTGGTCGCCCCACGACGCGGTCAGCGTCTCGCCCGCGGGCACCGGCAGGCCGACGACCCGCAGGACGACGAGGTCGCCGTGGTCCGTGCGGACGGTCGTCTCGGCGCCGTCGGTGTGCGCCTCGACCGCCGTCACCGCGGGGGAGTCCGGCGCCGAGCCGCTGCCGACCGCCGTCCCCTCCTTGTCGAGGTGCCCCGAGCCGTCGGCGCGCTCGAGCTCCGCCTCGTGCCCGCCGGTCGCGATCGCCCGCCGCACCACGTCGGCGTAGACCGGGTCGCCCACGGCGTCGTAGACCCAGCGTCGGCCGAGCACCGAGTGCTCCATCTCGGTGACCAGGTGGGCGCGGGCGCCGTCGAGCGGCGCGCCACGGTAGGTCAGCGGCGTGTGCAGGAGCCGTCCGTCCGGGGTGCGCACGAGGTACACCTCGACGCCGACCTCGCCCGCCGGGTCGTCGAACCGGAAGCGCGTGACGACCTCGACCGACGCGCCGGCGGTGAGTCCGCTCCACGGCTGCGCGGGCAGCCAGGCGGCGATCGCCTCGGCCTTGGACGGTCGGAGCGTTGCGTCGTGGATCACTGCCATGGACCGACGCTACCGAGCGGACGGCGGGCGGTGCCGACGGCCCGCCGTGTCCACGCCCGTACGCTGGGTCGGTGCGCGACGACCTGCTCCCCGTGCTCGCCTGCCCCGTCTGCGCCGAGCCGCTCGGCCGTGTCGCCACGGGCACGGTCGGCTGCGCGACCGGCCACCGGTTCGACGAGGCGAAGCAGGGCCACCTGACGCTCCTGCCCGCGAAGCGCCGTGCCCTCACCGCGGACACCCCGGCGATGGTCGACGCCCGCATCCGGTTCCTGGGCCGCGGGCACTACGCGCCCGTCGAGCGGGCGCTCGCCGCGGTGGTCGCCGGAGCGGCGGCACCCGGGGTGGTCCTCGACGTGGGGTCCGGTCCCGGCACCTACCTCGCGCACGCGCTCGACGCCGCCGACCGCCTCGGGGTCGCGCTGGACCTGTCCGCGGTGGCGATCCGTCGAGCGGCTCGTGTGCACGCGCGGGCCGGAGCGGTCGTCGGGGACGTGACCGAGCGCCTCCCGGTCGTCGACGACGCGGCCGCGGTGTTGCTGGACGTCTTCGCGCCGCGCAACCAGCGCGAGTACGCGCGCGTGCTGCACCCGGACGGGGTGCTGGCGGTGGTGACCCCGCGGACCGGCCACCTGGCAGAGCTCGCCGAGGCGACGATCGCGGTGGACCCGGAGAAGGAGCGTCGGCTGCACGACTCGCTGACGCCCGCGTTCGCGCTGGCGGGCTCGGACGACCTGACGTGGACGATGGACCTCGGCGCCGAGGACGTGCACGACGTCGTCCACATGGGACCGAGCCACCACCACGTCGCCGGGGACACGGTGTTCACGCCGACGGTGGTGACGGCCTCGGTGACCGTCACCACCTGGACGCCAGCGCGCTGACGTCGCTACCGTCGCACCATGTGGATGCGCGGGGTCCTCGCCGGGGTGGTGGTCGTCGTCGCCGTCGGCACGGTGAGCGGGTGCACGACGTCGTCGGTCGGTGACCGTGCCGGATGTGTGCCGCGCACGGACGTGTCCCCGCGGACCGCGCACCCCGGTGACGTCGTGACGCTCACCACGACCGACGCGTGCGACGTCCCCGTGCCCGACGACGGGTGGGAGGTCTCGGCGTTCGCACCGGTCGAGGGTGCGCAGCACACCACGGTGCGATCCGACGAGCCGCTCGACGGATCGTGGTCAGCGTCGGTGACGCTGCCGTCCGACTTCCCGCTCGGCGAGGCGACCCTCGGGATCGAGAACTGGGACTTCTCGACCTGCCCGGACGACGCGAGCTGTGCCGCACCGTTCGGCAGCTTCCGGGTCGTCGCGCCGTAGCGGCGGATCAGCTGGCGGCCGGTGCCACGTCGAGCTGCCAGACGACCCCGAAGCGGTCACGCAGCTGCCCGGCGAGGGGCGCCCACGGCGACGGGCCGAGGGGCTGCCGGACCTCGGCGCCCTCGGACAGGCCGTCCCAGTAGCGCGTGACCTCGTCGGCGTCGTCCCCGTGCACGAAGACGTAGAACGCGTTCGTGCCCTGGTCGTAGGGCTGGTCCGGCCAGACGTCGAACGCCATGATGCGCAGGCCGGCCTCGGTGGTCACCTGTCCGAAGACGACGCGGTCGGCCCAGGCGGGGTCCTGCGCGGCCCCCATCTGCCCGTAGGTGGTGGCGACGACGGTCCCGCCGAACGCGGCCGCCCAGAAGTCGAGGGCCTCGCGGGCCTGTCCGTCGAAGTTGATGTGGGTCGTGGTCTCGATGCTCATGCAGGGAGTCTCTCCGGCATTGCGGTCAGATCATGACCGCTTCTCCGGCGAGGATGGACGACATGGCCGATCCGTCCTCGCGCATGCTCGCGCTGCTCTCGCTGCTGCAGGTGCACCGCGAGTGGTCGGGTGACGAGCTCGCCGAACGTCTGGTCGTGAGCCCCCGGACCCTCCGGCGCGACGTGGACCGGCTCCGCGAGCTCGGCTACCGCGTCGAGTCGGTCCGCGGCCCCGCCGGCGGGTACCGGCTGTCGGCGGGGTCGGACCTGCCGCCGCTGCTCTTCGACGACGAGCAGGCGGTCGCGATCGCCCTCGCCCTGGCGGTCGCCCCCGCGTCCGGCGCCGACATCGCCGAGGCGTCCGTGCGGGCCCTCGCGACCGTCCGGCAGGTGATGCCCGAACGCCTGCGGCACCGGGTCGACGTCGTGGACGCGGTGACCACGCCCGGCAGCACCCGCGTCGACCCGGACGTGCTCGTCGCCGTGAGCGAGGCCGTGCACCGGCACGAGGTCCTGCGCTTCGGGTACGGCGAGCGGGACACCGCATGCCGGGTGGAGCCGCACGCGGTCGTCGCACGGAACGGCCGGTGGTACCTGCTGGCGTGGGACCCCGAACACGACGACTGGCGGACGTACCGCGTGGACCGGATGGCGCCCCGGATGCGCACCCGGCTCGCCTTCACGCCGCGACCGGTGCCCGGTGGGGACGTCGCTCCGTTCGTGTCGGCGCGGTTCAAGGGCTCCGAGCACGATGACCGGTGGCCCTGCACGGGGTCCGTCGTGGTCACCGCGGAGGACGCCGCGCGGCTGGCCCCGTACCTGCCGGAGGACGCCGTGGTCGAACGGCTCGACGACGAACGGTGCCGGCTCACGAGGGGGTCGTGGTCGTGGGAAGGGCTGGCCGGCGTGTTCGCCGCGTCGACCGTGCCGTTCTCGGTCGAGGGGCCGGAGGAACTGCGGGCTGCCGTCGCGGCACTGGCCGCCCGACTCGGCGCGGCGGCGGAGCGTTAGGAGGGTGCACGCGTCCGCGGGGAGGGCGTGAGGATTCCGTCAGGACCGGCCGGGAGGCGCGGCTACCGAACCAGCATCGGTTCCGCACCACACGTGGTGCGGTCCACGCCACCCGGCGTCGGGCCCGCAACAACCAACGGAGTCCTTCGTGTTCGACGTCTTCGTCGTCGCCGGTGTCCTCGCCGTGTTCGGTGTGGTGGCACTCATCGCCAAGGGAATGGAGCGACTGTGATCGTCGTCACCATCGCCGCCGCCGTCCTCGGCATCGCCGCGGTCGTCTACCTCGTGTGGGCGCTCGTGCACCCGGAGCGGTTCTGATGAGCGCAGCCGACACCTGGGCCGGGATCGCCCAGGTCGCCACGCTCGTCCTGCTCCTCGTCGTCGCGTACCGCCCGGTCGGCGACTGGATGGCCCGCGTGTACACCCCGACGGCGCACACCCGCCTCGAGCGCGGCGTCTACCGGGTGATCGGGGTCGAGCCGGACGCCGAACAGTCCTGGCCCGCGTACCTGCGTGGCGTGCTGCTCTTCAGTGCCGTCGGACTCCTCCTCGTCTACCTGCTGCAGCGCATCCAGTTCGTGCTGCCCGGCGACCTGGGGCTGCCGGCCGTCGGCCCGTCGCTCGCGTTCAACACCGCGGCGTCCTTCGTGGCGAACACGAACTGGCAGTCCTACGCACCCGAGGCCACGGTGGGGTACTCCGTCCAGATGGCCGGCCTCGCGGTGCAGAACTTCCTGTCCGCCGCGGTCGGACTCTCGGTCGCCGTCGCCCTGGTGCGCGGGTTCGCGCGCCGACGATCGGGCACGCTCGGCAACGTCTGGGTCGACGTGGTGCGGGGCACCGGTCGCCTGCTCCTGCCGGGAGCGTTCGTGTTCGCGGTCGTCCTCGTCGCGGGCGGCGTCGTGCAGTCCTGGGGCACGGGGGTGGACCTCACGACCCTGACGGGTGGGACCCAGCACGTGCCGGACGGCTTCGTCGCGTCGCAGGAGGCGATCAAGGAACTCGGGACGAACGGCGGCGGCTACTTCAACGCGAACTCGTCGCACCCGTTCGAGAACCCGCAGGCGTGGACGAACCTCGTCGAGGTCTTCCTCATGCTCGTCATCCCGTTCTCGTTGCCCCGCACCTTCGGCCGGCTCGTCGGCGACGACCGCCAGGGGTACGCGATCCTCGCCGTGATGGGCACGATCTTCCTCGTGTCGCTCTCGGTGATGTCGATCGCCGAGCTCGCGGGCGGCGGCAGTGCCACCCAGGCGGCCGGTGCCGCGATGGAGGGCAAGGAGGCGCGGTTCGGCATCCTCGGCACCACGCTGTTCGGCACGACGTCGACGGCCACCTCCACCGGGGCGGTGAACGGCATGTTCGACAGCTTCACGCCGATCGGCGGCATGATGGCGCTCGTCAACATGATGCTGGGAGAGATCAGCCCCGGCGGTGTCGGCTCCGGCCTGTACGGCATGCTCGTGCTCGCCGTCATCACCGTGTTCATCGGCGGGCTCCTGGTCGGCCGGACCCCTGAGTACCTCGGCAAGAAGATCCGCTCCCGCGAGATGACCTTCGCCGCGCTGTACATCCTCGTCACGCCGACCCTGGTGCTGCTCGGCACCGGACTGTCCCTGGTGATCCCGGGCGTCCGCGAGCAGGTGCTCGGTACGAGCATCCTCAACCCTGGCAACCACGGGCTCTCCGAGCTCCTCTACGCGTTCACCTCCGGCGCGAACAACAACGGCTCGGCGTTCGGCGGCCTCACCGCGAACACGACGTGGATGAACTCCGCGCTCGGCGTCGTGATGCTGCTCGGCCGGTTCGTCCCGATCGCGCTCGTGCTGGCGCTCGCCGGGTCGCTCGCGGCGCAGGACAAGGTGCCCGCCACGGCCGGCACGCTGCCCACGCACCGGCCGCTGTTCGTCGGCCTGCTCGGCGCCGTCGCCGTGATCGTCACCGCACTCACCTACTTCCCCGTGCTCGCCCTGGGCCCGCTCGCGGAAGCCCTCTCCTGATGGGAACCGAACCCGTGTCCACCCCGACCACCCCGTCCACCGCGACCGCCGAGGCGGAGGCGAGCAGCGCCTCCCGGCCGGTCACCCGATCGTCCGCGTTCGGTCCCCGCCAGCTGGCGGCCGGGCTGCCGGGCGCCCTGCGCAAGCTCGATCCGCGCCTGATGTGGCGGAACCCCGTCATGTTCATCGTCGAGGTCGGGGCCGCGCTCACCACGGTCACCGCGTTCGTCGAACCGTCCGTCTTCACCGCGTCGATCGCGGTGTGGCTCTGGCTCACCGTCGTCTTCGCGAACCTGGCGGAGGCCGTCGCCGAGGGGCGGGGCAAGGCCCAGGCGGACACGCTCCGCAAGACGCGCTCCACGACCAGCGCCCGCCGCGTCCTGCGCTGGGACGCGGCCGACCCAGCGGCCCTGACGAACGAGACCGAGGACGTCGCCTCCGTCGACCTGGCCAAGGGCGACGTCGTGGTGGTCGTCGCGGGCGAGGTGGTCCCCGGCGACGGCGACGTGGTCGAGGGCATCGCGAGCGTCGACGAGTCGGCGGTCACCGGTGAGTCCGCCCCCGTCATCCGCGAGTCCGGCGGTGACCGCAGCGCCGTCACGGGCGGCACCCGCGTGCTGTCCGACCGGATCGTCGTGCGGATCACGTCGACGCCCGGTGAGACCTTCATCGACCGGATGATCCGGCTGGTCGAGGGTGCGGCGCGGCAGAAGACGCCGAACGAGGTCGCACTGAACATCCTGCTCGCGTCGCTCTCGATCGTCTTCGTGATCGTCTGCCTGACCATGCAGCCCATCGCCGGGCTCGTCGGTGCGACCGTCAGCGTGCCGGTGCTCATCGCCCTGCTCGTCTGCCTCATCCCGACGACCATCGGTGCGCTGCTCTCCGCGATCGGGATCGCCGGCATGGACCGCCTCGTGCAGCACAACGTCCTGGCGATGTCGGGCCGTGCGGTCGAGGCGGCCGGTGACATCACGACGCTGCTCCTCGACAAGACCGGCACGATCACGTACGGCAACCGTCAGGCGTCCCGCGTGGTGCCCGTTCCCGGGGTCACCGCCGGTCGGCTCATGGAGGCCGCGGCCCTGTCGAGCGCCGCGGACAGCACCCCGGAGGGGCGGTCGATCGTGGCACTGGCCGCCGCAGAGGGTGCTGCGCCAGGGCTGCCGGACGGGTCCGTCGAGGTGCCGTTCACCGCCCAGACCCGGATGTCGGGCCTCGACCTGTCCGACGGGTCGCAGATCCGCAAGGGCGCCGCGGCCGCCGTGCTCGCGTGGGCAGGACCCGCCGAAGCCGCCGTCGTGGCCGCGATCGACGCCACCGTGGCGGAGGTCTCCGACCAGGGCGGGACGCCGCTCGTCGTCGGGCGCCGCGACGCCACCGGCGCCGTCAGCCTGCTCGGGGTCGTGCACCTGAAGGACGTCGTGAAGGACGGCATGGCCGCGCGCTTCGCGGAGATGCGGTCCATGGGCATCCGCACCGTGATGATCACGGGCGACAACCCGCGCACGGCGGCGGCGATCGCGGCCGAGGCCGGTGTCGACGACTTCCTCGCCGAGGCCACCCCGGAGGACAAGCTCGCCTACATCCGCAAGGAGCAGGAGGGCGGCAACCTCGTCGCGATGACCGGCGACGGCACGAACGACGCCCCGGCCCTGGCGCAGGCGGACGTCGGCGTGGCCATGAACACCGGCACCACCGCTGCGAAGGAGGCCGGCAACATGGTCGACCTCGACTCGGACCCGACGAAGCTCATCGACGTCGTCCGGATCGGCAAGCAGCTGCTCATCACCCGCGGGGCGCTCACCACGTTCTCGATCGCGAACGACATCGCGAAGTACTTCGCGATCATCCCGGCGATGTTCCAGCTGGCGTTCCCTGGTCTCGGCGCCCTCAACGTCATGGGGCTGCACAGCCCGTCGTCGGCCATCCTGTCGGCCGTCGTGTTCAACGCCCTCGTCATCGTGGCGCTCATCCCGCTCTCGCTACGGGGCGTGCGCTACCGGGCGGCCTCGGCGTCGTCCGTCCTCGGACGCAACCTGCTCGTCTACGGGCTGGGTGGCGTCATCGTCCCCTTCATCGGCATCAAGCTGATCGACCTCGTGGTCGGTCTCATCCCGGGGTTCTGAACCATGGCTTCCTCCTCCCGCTCCTTCCTCCGTTCATCAGGCGTGGCGATCCGCCTCACCCTGCTGTCCACCGTCGTCCTCGGCGTCGTCTACCCGCTCGCGGTGTGGGGCGTCGGACAGGCCGCCTTCCACGACCAGGCGAACGGGTCGATGGTCACCGATCCCTCCGGGAAGGTCGTGGGCTCGTCGCTGATCGGCCAGTCCTCCGCCGGTTCCTCCGCCGACCGGTGGTTCTGGTCGCGGCCCAGCGCCGCCGGCGAGGACGGCTACGACGCGAACGCCTCGTCCGGCTCGAACCTCGGCCCGAACAACCCCGAGCTCCGGAAGAGCATCGAGGAACGTCGTGCCGCCGTGGCCGAGGCCGACGGGGTACCCACAGCGGACGTCCCCGCCGACGCGGTCACGGCGTCCGGTTCCGGGCTCGACCCGGACATCAGCCCGGAGTACGCGCAGCAGCAGGTGTCCCGTGTCGCCGAGGCCCACGGGCTGTCGGCGTCGGCCGTCCGCACGCTCGTGGACGAGCACACCGAGGCGCGGCAGCTCGGGTTCCTCGGCGAGCCGGTCGTGAACGTCCTGGAGCTGAACCTGGCGCTGGCCCGCGCGCGCTGAGCGCCGGGCGCAGGGCGCCGGGCGCGGGGCGCCGTCGAACCACGGAACCGACGTCGAACCAGGGCACGTGCCTGGTTCGACGTCGGATCCCTGGTTCGACACCGACACCACCGACACCGACACCGACACCGACACCGGCGACGGGCGAGCGGCGACCGGCGCCGGCACCACCACGACGACGAACAGCGAGAGGATGAACCCGTGAAGCGAGGCAGACTGCGGGTCCTGCTCGGCGCCGCCCCGGGCGTCGGCAAGACGTTCACGATGCTCGAGGAGGGCCACCGGCTCCGGTCCGAGGGCCGCGACGTCGTGGTCGCCGTCGTCGAGACCCACGACCGTGCCGCGACCGCAGCCCTCGTCGACGGGCTCGAGGTCGTCCCGCGCCGACGCGTCGAGCACCGCGGCGTCGAACTCGACGACATGGACCTCGACGCCGTGGTGGCCCGGGCGCCCGACGTGGCCCTGGTCGACGAGCTCGCGCACTCGAACGCCCCCGGCAGCCCGAACGACAAACGCTGGCAGGACGTCGAGGTGCTCCTCGCGGCCGGCATCAGCGTCATCTCGACGGTGAACATCCAGCACATGCAGTCCCTCGGCGACGTGGTCCGCGAGATCACCGGCACCGTGCAGCGCGAGACCGTGCCGGACGCCGTGGTGCGTGCCGCCGACCAGATCGAGGTCGTCGACCTCGCGCCGGCGTCCCTGCGTGAACGGCTGTCCGACGGACTCGTCTACCCGGCGGCCCGCATCGACGCGGCCCTGTCGAACTACTTCCGCCTCGGGAACCTCACCGCGCTGCGCGAGATCGCCCTGCTCTGGCTCGCCGACGAGGTCGACGACGCGCTCAAGGCCTACCGCGCCGAGCACGGCATCGACCACCGGTGGGAGACCCGCGAGCGGGTCCTCGTCGCGCTCACCGGCGGCCCCGAGGGCGAGACGCTCCTGCGTCGTGGCGCCCGGATCGCCGCACGGAGCGCCGGCGGCGAGCTCGCCGCCGTGCACGTCACGACGAACGACGGGCTGCGCGAGCGGCACCCCGGCGCGCTCGGCAAGCAGCGGTCCCTGCTCGAGCAGCTCGGCGGCACCTACCACCAGGTCGTCGGCGACGACGTGCCGTCCACGCTCGTGCGCTTCGCGAAGTCGGTCGACGCCACGCAGATCGTCATCGGGGTGAGCCGTCGCAGCCGACTGGCCGCGGCGCTCACCGGCCCGGGCATCGGCAACACGGTCGTCCGCGAGTCCGGTGACATCGACGTGCACGTCGTCACGCACGAGCGGGCCGGCGGCGGCTTCGCCCTGCCGAAGCTCGGCGGCAGCCTGTCGCGCGGTCGGATCGTCGCGGCCTTCGCGGTGTCGCTGCTCCTCGGCCCGCTGCTGACCTGGGTGCTGTCGCTCGGCAGCGACCCGGACTCCATCACGGTCGACGTGCTCGCGTACCAGCTGCTCGTCCTCGTGGTCGCGCTCACCGGCGGGATGTGGCCGGCCGTCCTCACGGCCGTGCTGTCCGGGTTGAGCCTCGACTACTTCTTCGTGCAACCCCTCTACATGGTCACCGTCCAGCAGCCGTGGCACCTCGTGGCGCTCGTGATGTACGTGATCAGTGCCGTGCTCGTCAGCTTCGTGGTCGACCGGTCGGCTCGCCGCAGCCGTGCGGCACGTCGTGCGGCGGCCGAGTCCGGGCTCCTCGTCGGCATCGCCGGCAGCGTCCTGCGCGGTGACGACGCCCTGCAGGCACTGCTCGACCGCACGCGCGAGGCCTTCGGCTTCACCGGCGTGCGGATCCGGCAGGGCGACGAGGTCCCGGCCACGTCGGGAACGTTCGCGGGCGAGCCGGACGCCACCACGGGCCTCCCGTCCGGCGCCGTCCTGGAGTTCGCGGGTGCACCCGACGACCCGACCCAGCGCCGGCTGCTGCGCGTCGTCGAGCAGCAGCTCGACGCGGCCGTCGAGCACCGCCGCCTCACGCGGACCGCGGTCGACGCGGAGCGGATCGCGGCCGCGGACCGCGTCCGCAGCGCCATCCTCGCCGCCGTCGGCCACGACGTCCGCCGCCCGATCGCGGCGGCCTCGGCCGCCGTGCAGACGCTGCACGCCGCCGACATCCAGCTGTCGTCGGCCGACCGGGAGGCGCTGCTCACCACCGCCGACGAGAGCCTCCGACAGCTCGCGGTGCTGCTGGGCGACCTGCTCGACGTCAGTCGCGTGCAGGCCGGGGTGCTCGCCGTGACCCCGCTGCCGACCGCGCTCGAGACGGTCGTCGCCCCCGCCCTCGACGAGTTGGAGCTCGGCCCCGACGACGTCGACCTCGACCTGCCCGCCGACCTGCCGCCCGTCCTCGCCGACCCCGGGCTGCTGCAGCGTGTCGTCGTGAACCTCCTCGCGAACGCCAGCCGGTACGCCCCCGAGGGCACCCGGGTCCGCGTCGCGGCGAGCGCCTTCGGCGGCGGGGTCGAGCTGCGCGTCGCCGACCACGGTCCCGGCATCCCCGAGGACCGGCGCGACGACGTCTTCCAGCCGTTCCAGCGCCTGGGCGACACCGACAACGAGACCGGCCTCGGGCTGGGACTCGCCCTGGCCCGCGGGTTCACCGAGGGCATGGGCGGCACGATCGAGGTCGACGACACCCCCGGCGGCGGCCTGACCGTCGTCGTGCGGCTGCCGATCGCCGGACACCTGGGAGTGGACGTCAAGTGAGCACGAAGGTCCTCATCGTCGACGACGATGCACAGCTCGTGCGGGCGTTGTCCGTCACGCTCGCTGCCCGTGGGTACGCGGTCGCGACCGCTCGGGACGGCCGCGCCGCGATCGACGCCGTGATCACCGAGCGGCCGGACATCGTCATGCTCGACCTCGGCATGCCGCGCCTCGACGGCATCGGTGTGCTCGAGGGCATCCGCGCCTGGTCGCAGGTGCCGGTGCTCGTGCTCTCCGGCCGGACGGACTCTTCGGACAAGGTCGACGCCCTCGACGCCGGCGCGGACGACTACGTGACGAAGCCGTTCCAGATGGACGAGCTGCTCGCGCGGCTGCGGGCGCTCGGGCGGCGGCAGGCGACCGCGGCGGCGACCGCGGGGGCGACCCCGACCGTCACGATCGGTGACCTCGTCGTGGACCTCGTCGCGAAGCAGGTCACGCCGCCGTCGGGGCCCGCGATCCGGCTGACCCCGACCGAGTGGCGGTTGCTCGAGGTCCTCGTGACGAACCCCGGGCGGTTGATGACCCGCGAGATGCTCCTCACCGAGGTGTGGGGTCCGACGCACGGCAACGACTCCGGGTACCTGCGGCTCTACATGGCGCAGCTGCGGCGGAAGCTCGAGCCGGAGCCGTCGCACCCGCGGTACCTGGTGACCGAGTCGGGCATGGGGTACCGGTTCGCCCCGACCGGCTGAGCGGTTGACCGGCTGAGTGGCCGAGCGGCAGCCGCGGTGCGGGCGCGGCTTCAGGCCCGGTTCAGGCCGTCCCGCCATGCTCGGACGATGCGCGTGCTGGTGGTCGACGACGAGGTCCGGCTCGCCGACGGCATCCGCGCGGGGCTGCAGGCGGAGGGGTTCGCCGTCGACGTCGCCCACGACGGGGTCGACGGGCTCTGGTACGCCCGCGAGAACCCGTACGACGCCATCGTCCTCGACCTGATGATGCCGGGGATGAGCGGGTGGAAGGTCTGCGAGACGCTCCGCGCCGAACAGGACTGGACCCCGGTGCTCATGCTCACCGCCAAGGACGGCGAGTGGGACCAGGTCGACGCCCTCGACGCCGGCGCCGACGACTACGTGACCAAGCCGTTCTCGTTCCCGGTGCTGGTCGCGCGGCTCCGTGCGCTCGTCCGGAGGGGGGCCCGTGAACGCCCCACGGTCCTCCAGGCCGGCGACCTGCGACTCGACCCGGCAGCGCGACGGGTGTGGCGGGGCGACGTCCTGCTCGACCTGACGAGTCGGGAGTTCACGGTGCTCGAGTACCTGGTGCGCCACCCCGGGCAGGTCCTGTCGAAGCGCGACGTCATCGCGAACGTGTGGGACGACGACTTCACCGGTGACCCGAACATCGTCGAGGTCTACGTCGGCCACCTCCGCAGGAAGGTCGACCGGCCGTTCGGCCGGAGCGCCATCGAGACCGTCCGCGGGGCCGGGTACCGCCTCGACGCCGACGGTGGCTGACCGGGCGGCGCGGTCCCGCCGGCCCACGTCGATCCGTGCCCGCGCGACGACCGGCGCGGCCCTCGTCGTCCTCGTCGCCCTCGCCCTCGGGGCGGTCGCGTTCGTCGGGGTCCTGCGCGCATCGCTGACGGACGGGGTCCGCACCGCGGCGGAGCAGACGCTCGACGGGCTGGCCGGGCGTGTGGAGGCCGACGGTCCCGCTGCCGTCCGAGCGGAGGACGACGACGTGCTCGCCCAGCTGCAGGACGCCGACGGGCGCGTGCTCGCGCGCGCCGAGGACGGGCCCGACCGACCGCTCCCGTCCGGCGAGGAGTCCCGGTACCGCCACGACGGCGAGCGCTGGCTGCTCGTCGCCGACGACGTCGAGCTGCCGGACGGCGCCGACGGGGTGCTCGTCGTCGGTGCCCCGCTCGAGGACGCCGACGCCGCTGTGCGCACCGTCAGCGCGCTGCTGGTGGTGGCGGTCCCGGTCGTCGTGGCGCTCATGTCGCTCGTGACGTGGTTCGTCGTGGGCCGGGCGCTCCGCCCGGTCGACCGGATGCGCCGCGAGGTCGACGACGTCGAGGGCACGAACCTGCACGCCCGGGTCGCCGAGCCGGGCTCCGGGGACGAGGTCGACCGACTCGCCGCCACGATGAACCGGATGCTCGGACGGCTCGAGGCGTCGCAGCAGGCGCAGCGGCAGTTCGTCTCCGACGCCTCGCACGAGCTGCGCTCCCCGCTCGCCACGATCCGGCAGCACGCCGAGGTCGCCCGTGCGCACCCCGAGGTCACCGGCACCGCCGAGCTCGCCGGCGTCGTGCTCGACGAGGGGGCCCGCCTGCAGGACCTCGTCGAGTCGCTGCTCCTGCTCACCCGCGTCGACGAACGCGGGCGCGACCGGGACCGTGCGGTGGACCTCGACGACCTGGTGTTCACCGAGGGATCGCGACCGCGGTCCGCGGCCGGCGCGTCGGTCCGCGTCGACGTGTCCGGCGTGACACCGGCACGGGTCCGCGGTGACGGACGGCTGCTCGGACGGGTGGTGCGGAACCTCGTCGACAACGCGGTCCGGCACGCCGAGCACGCGGTCGTCGTCACGCTCGGGACCGCCGACGACCACGCGGTCCTCGTCGTCGACGACGACGGGCAGGGCATCCCGGAAGCCGACCGGACCCGCGTCCTCGAGCGGTTCGTCCGGCTCGACGAGGGGCGTGCGCGCGACGCCGGCGGTTCCGGCCTGGGGCTCGCGATCGTCGACGCCGTCGTCCGGGCGCACGCCGGCACCGTCACGGTGTCGTCGGCGCCGATCGGCGGGGCACGGTTCACGGTCCGGCTGCCGTTGCTGCGCGACTGAGGCGCGCCGGCCGGCGTGCGGGGACCGGTGCCTCGGCGTCGCCCCAGGTCGCTTCAGGTCTGCTTCAGTGCCCGTCACCCACGGTGGGACCATGCAGACCACGAAGCACACCACCGCCCGCCGCGTCGCCCTCCTCACCGCCCTCCCGCTCGTCGGGGCCCTGGCGCTCGCCGGGTGCGCGTCCGACGACGACCGCGACGACACCGCCGCCCCCGCGGCATCGGGGCCGTCCGTCTCCACGCCCGGCAGCAGCAGCACCGACGGCACCGGCGGCAGCACCGCCGCGGACAACGACGCGCTCGACGCAGCCGCCGCCACCGCGCGGAAGGCCGTCGGCTCCGGGACCGTGACCTCGATCGAGCAGGAGGCCGGGGGGACCTCGTGGGAGGTCGTCGTCGTCACGGCCGACGGCAACGAGCAGGAGGTCCACGTCGACGCGGACGGCGGGCGCACCACGGCCGGTCCGACGAAGGAGACCTCGGACGCCGAGGACGTCGCGGAGAACGAGCGCTTCGTCGGCGCTGCGGACCTCTCGGTCACGCAGGCCGCGTCGAAGCTCGTCGAGACGGTGCCGGGCACGGTCACGGAGCTCGGCCTCGTCGACCACACGGGGACCGTGGTGTGGGAGGGCGACGTCCGCGACGGCTCCGGCACGAAGCACAGCATCCGCATCGACGCCGGCAGCGGCGCGGTCGTCACGAACACGGTCGACACCGACGACTGACCCGCGGCGAGCGCCGGACGGGCAGCGGTCGGCGGCCTGGCGGCGCCGTGTCGGGACACTGTCGTGTCCGTGTCGTGGTGCTGTCGCCCCCGTCGTTCCTAGGCTCGGCACCGTGAACGAGATGCGGATCGCCACCCTCCGACGTGAGCGGGGCTGGACCCAGGAACGACTGGCCGACTCGAGCGGCATCGCCGTCCGGACCGTGCAACGCCTCGAACGGGGCAACGACGCGAGCCTCGAGACCCTCTCGGCGATCGCCCGGGCGCTCGAGGTGCCGGTGCGTGAGCTCTTCGCGCAGGAGGACCCGACGGACCTCGACCCCGGGGTGCGCGGGCTCGACGAGCGGACCGAGGCGGCGAACGCTGCGGCGGCAGCCGCGTCCGCTGCCGCGTCCGCTGCCGCGGACCAGGCAGCGCGCGATCGGTACGTCGCCGGGTTCTGGTCGCTGTACTCGGCCGTCGGGGTCGGCTTCGGCATCGTCACGGCGCTGCTCGTCGTCCTGCACGTCTGGTCGCCGGTCGTGTTCCTGCTCGTGGGTGCGTACTGGGCGGTCGGTCGGCTGGGCGGGCGGTTCCTGCTCGACGCGGTGATCGGTCCGCGACTCGACCGCCGATGGCCGCTGTCCCGGCCGACCGAGCCGACGCGCCGGGTCGCCCGCTGAGCCGTTCGGCTCAGTGACGGGCAGCACACCGCGCCGCGCAGTGTCGGGCGGTACCGTCGAGCCGTGACCATCGAGCTGCGCCGGGTGACCGCGGACGACTGGGCCACCTGGCGCCCGGTCCGTCTCGCCGCCCTCGCCGACGCCCCGCAGGCGTTCGGTTCCCGCCTCGAGGACTGGCAGGACGCCCCGGAGCACCGGTGGCGGACACGGCTGTCGCTGCCGGGAGCGGTCGACCTGCTCGCGGTCGAGGACGACGACGTCGTGGGGATGGCGAGCGGGGTCCCGGACCCGGACGACCTCGCGCTGGCCGAGCTGATCTCGATGTGGGTCGCCCCGGGCGCCCGCGGCCGGGGGCTCGTCCCGCGCCTCGTCGACGAGGTCGCCCGCGTGCTCGTCGCGCAGGGGGTCGAGCGCCTCGAGCTCTCCGTGATGCCGGACAACGACCGCGCACGCCGGGCGTACGAACGCACCGGCTTCACCGCGACCGACGAGCCCGGCGACCTGCTGCCGGACGGCCGCCGCGAGACCGTGATGCGCCGTGACCTCACGGCCGAGCGCACCCTGCACGCCTACGAGCGCGGTGCCGACCGGTACACGGAGCGGACCGACGACCACCGCGCCGGACTCGTCGACGACCTGCTCGCCCTCGTACCCCCGGGCGCCCACGTGCTCGAGCTCGGTTCCGGTCCGGGACGGGACGCCGACGCACTCGAGGCAGCCGGCCTCCGGGTCGATCGCACCGACGGCACCCGGGCCTTCGTCGACCGGCTGCGCGCCGAGGGGCACGACGCCCGCCTGCTCGACCTGCGGCACGAGGGCTGGGGCGGCCCGTACGACGCCGTCTTCGCGAACGCCGTCCTGCTGCACGTCGACCGCGCGGCGACGGGTGCCGTCCTCGGCCGTGCCCGGGGCGCCGTCCGACCCGGCGGGGTGCTCGCCGCGACGGTGAAGCACGGGGACGGCGAGGGGTGGAGCGACCGCAAGCTCGCCGACCCGCGCTGGTTCACGTACTGGACGGCGGACGCCCTCGCCGCCGCCGTCCGCGCAGCGGGCTGGAGCGATGTCGTCGTCCGCGAGACCACCCGCCCCGGCGCCGAGGAGCGCTGGCTGACCGTGACGGCCCGCCGGCCGGAGGAGGACCGCCCGTGAACCGTGCCCTGCGCTGGACCGCCTGGGTGGTCTCCGTCGTCGTGCTCCTCGCGGTGGCGTTCCTCGTGTACGCCAACACCGTCATGCCGGGCACCCGCAGCGCTGCACTCCAGGTGTGGCGCGACGACCGGATGGCCGTGCACGACGCCGGAGACAGCGTCGTGATGACCCCGACGGGCGAGGCCGACGGCGTGGGGATCGTGTTCGTCCCCGGCGCGAAGGTCGACCCGTACGCGTACCTGGCGACGTTCCGGCAGGTCGTCGCGGCCGGCACGACGGTCGTCATCACGAAGCCGACGCTGAACCTCGCGTTCTTCGACACCCGCCCGCTCGCGACGTTCGAGGCACATGCTCCCGAGGTCCGGATCTGGGCGGTCGGGGGTCACTCGCTCGGTGGGGTCCGGGCGTGCCAGCTCGCGCAGGACGCCGACGGCCTGCTGCTCCTCGGGAGCTACTGCGCGGACGACATCGCGCGCTCCTACGTGAAGGTCCTCAGCGTCTCCGGTTCCCGGGACGGGCTCTCGACGCCCGAGAAGGTGGCGGCCGCACGCGGGAAGCTCCCGACGACGGCCCGCACGGTCGAGATCGCGGGCGCGAACCACGCCGACTTCGGCGCGTACGGCGACCAGCCCGGGGACCGCACCGCGACGATCTCGCGCGCCGACGCGCGAGACCGGATCAGCGCGGCGATCGAGGAGTGGGTGGGCACCCTGCGCTGACGTGACCGTGCGGCGGGCGGACGAACGGACGGGAGGCGCGGAGCCAGCCGGCACCGCGCCTCCCGTCCGTCGAGTGGTCGGCGACCGCTCAGTGGATGCGGCCCGCCTCGTGGTCGCGACCGGAACGACGGCCGGTCGCCCGCGCGACGAAGTACAGCACCACACCGACGGCGAGCAGCAGGGCGGCGTACAGCCACACCTGCCCGCTCTGCTGCGTGAGCAGCAGCACACAGGACGCGACGCCGAGCACGGGCACCCAGGTCCAGACCCGGAAGTGGTCGTGCTCGACCGTGTCCTTCCGCAGCACCAGGACGGCGATGTTCGTGCTGATGAACACGAAGAGCAGCAGGAGCACGACGGTCTCGGCCAGCGTGCCGACGTCACCCACCAGGGTGAGGGCCATCGCGACCACGGTGGTCGCGACGATGGCGACCCACGGGGTCTTGCGGTTCGGCAGGACCTTCGCGAGCAGGGCGGGCAGCAGGCGCTGCTCGGCCATGCCGTACGTCACGCGGCTCGCCATGATCATGGTGAGGAGCGCGCCGTTCGCCACGGCGACCAGGGCGATGAGGCTGAACACCCAGTCGGGGATCGGGACACCCGTGGCCGACACGACGGCCAGGAGCGGACCGCTCGAGTCGGACAGTTCGGACGCCGGCAGGGCGATCGAGCTGGCCAGGGCGACGAGCACGTAGACGACACCGGCCGTGGCGAGGGAGCCGAACAGCGCGCGGGGGTAGACGCGGCGGACGTCGCGGACCTCCTCGGCGATGTTCGCCGACGTCTCGAACCCGACGAACGAGTAGTACGCGACGATCGCGGCGCTCAGGGTCGCGAGTGCCGGGTTCGCCTCGGCCGGGAACGCACCGATGCGCGAGACGTCTCCGCCACCACCGCCGAGCATCACCGCGACGACCACGATCACGATGACGAGGCCGGAGACCTCGATGATCGTCATGACGACGTTGCTCCGCAGCGAGTCCGAGATCCCCCGGGCGTTCAGGCAGGCGACGAGCGCGAGGAAGACGATCGCGGTCGGCACCGGCGGCAGGTCGACGAAGGTGCCCAGGTAGTCGCCCGCGAAGGCCAGGGACAGCCCGGCCGCGCTCGTCACGCCGGCGGCTAGCATGCTGAAGCCGACCAGGAACGACACGATCGGCGTCTTGTAGGCCCGCTCAGCGAAGACCGCGGCGCCACCGGCCTTCGGGTACTTCGTCACGAGCTCGGCGTAGGAGCCCGCGGTGAGCAGGGCCAGCAGCAGCGCGAGGACCAGCGGTGCCCAGAGCGCGCCGCCGACGTCCTTCGACAGGGTGCCCATGAGGGCGTAGATGCCGGCGCCGAGCACGTCGCCGAGGATGAAGAGGAACAGGAGCGGGCCGGTGATCGCCTGCTTGAGCTTGGAGCCGGAGCCGCTCTGCGGGGGAGCGCTGGTGTCGCTGGTCATGGTGGTGCCTTCCGTCGCGACCATGGTCGACCGGCGGCGGTCCGGGCGCTCACGGAAGGTCCGTCGTGCGCGGTCCGCGTCCGGCCGGACGGTTCTCCACACGTCCCGGCGAGCCTGGGTGTCCGGGGCGGCGCGGTCCTAGACTCGATCGGAGCCGAACCGACCACCGCGACCAGAGGAACCCCGATGACGACGCCGGACCGGCACACCCCCGCACGACTCGCGGACACACGAGCGCTCCTGTTCGACCTCGACGGGGTCCTCACCCCGACTGCCGACGTGCACATGCGTGCCTGGAGCCGGCTGTTCACGCCGTTCCTGGCCGAGCACGGCGTCGCGCCGTACACGGAGCAGGACTACTTCGACCACGTCGACGGCAAGCCCCGCTACGACGGCGTCCGCTCCCTGCTCCGGGCGCGGGGCATCGAGCTGCCGGAGGGGACGCCCGACGACGCGCCGGGCAGTGACACCGTGTGCGCCCTCGGCAACCGGAAGAACGCCGAGTTCACCGCGGAGCTGACCGAGCACGGGGTCGAGCCGTACCCCGGGTCGCTCCGGTTCCTCACCGCGGCGATCGACGCCGGCATGCACGTCGCCGTGGTGTCGAGCTCCGCGAACGCGACCCAGGTGCTCCGCACGGCGGGCATCCTCGACCGCTTCCCGGTCGTCGTCGACGGGCTCGTCGCGCGACAGGACGGCCTGGCCGGCAAGCCGGCGCCGGACACCTACCTCGACGCGGCCGCCCGCTTCGACCTGACCCCGGCGGAGTGCGTCGTGGTCGAGGACGCCACGAGCGGGGTCGAAGCCGGTCGGAACGGAGCCTTCGGGCTCGTCGTCGGCGTCGACCGCGGTGCCGGTGCGGACGCCCTGCGCGAGCACGGGGCCGACGTCGTCGTGCGCGACCT
>Ga0308156_1001640_pt1 | contig 24411 bp, 20 predicted proteins | sample PhyAR2_FD_201041 | JGI IMG/M metagenome (GOLD analysis project Ga0308156, IMG submission 201041) | Phyllosphere microbial communities from UC Gill Tract Community Farm, Albany, California, United States - DLSL A.R2 | ecosystem: Host-associated > Plants > Phyllosphere > Unclassified | place: USA... | reverse complement strand
CCGGTGAGCGACTCCAGCCCGCGCACCAGATGCGTCAGGTTCAGTGATACCAGCACGCCCACCACCACGCCGCTGACGCTGCCGAGCAAGCCCGCCAGCAGACCGTACCAGATGAAGATGGCGCGGATCAGGCGATCTTTGGCACCGAGCGTCCGGAGCACCGCAATGTCGCTGCTTTTGTCTTTGACCGCCATCACCAGGGTGGAAACGATGTTGAAGCAGGCGACGCCAATTACCAGCACCATCGCCAGATACATAATGGCGCGAATCATCTGAATGTCGCGGTACATGTAGCCGTAGGTGCCGATCCAGCTTTTGATATAGACATAGGAATGGGTCGCTTCACCAGCGTCACGCACCAGCTTAACCGCCTGGAACGGATCGTTCATTTTCAACGCAATGCCGGTTACGCTGTTGCCCATATCAAGATACTGTTGCGCATCGGCCAGCGGCACCAGCGCCAGGCTGTGATCGAGCATGCCACTCAGTTGCAGGATACCACTGACCTGAAGCCGGATGCGCTTCGGTTGCAGCAGTTTGTTATCCCCATCGTTATTCGGGATCATGATGGTGATCCAGTCGCCCTGTTTGACTTTGAGCGTAGTGGCAATGCCGCCGCCGAGGATGATCTGCTGCTTACCGGCGGCAAACGTCGACCAGCCGTTGTTAGCGACAAACTGCGGCAGTGCGCTCAGTCGCGGCTCCTGCGCCGGATCCACGCCTTTAACCTGCAGCGCTTCGAGTCGCGCACCGCTTTCAATCAGTCCGGTGAAATTGACATACGGGGCCGCCGCCGCAATGCCGGGCACCTTTTCAATCGGCGCAATCATTGATTGCCAGCGCTGAAACGGCTGATTGACCGCCTCAATCTCACCGTGCGGGACCACGGCCAGAATGCGGTTATTTAGCTCACGCTCAAACCCGTTCATCGCGCTCAGGCCAATGATTAATACCGCCACACCCAGCGCAATACCGATGGTTGAGATCACCGAAATCAGCGATACCATGCCGCCACGGCGGCGACCACGGCTAAAGCGCAGGCCTAACAGCAGCGATAACGACGATCCCATTACTCTGCTCCTGCCATGCTCAGCTGTTCGCTTAACTGACCATCACGCATCTCCATCTGGCGCGACATCCGTTTCGCCAGTTGCAGATCGTGGGTCACCACCAGGAACGCGGTGCCCTGACGCACGTTGAGTTCACCCAGCAGGGCAAAAATGGCATCGGCGTTGCGCGCATCAAGGTTACCGGTGGGCTCATCCGCCATCACCAGACGAGGACGGTTGACCAGTGCCCGGGCAATCGCCACGCGCTGACGCTCGCCACCCGATAATTCTGACGGGCGGTGTGCGGCGCGATGATCCAGCCCGACGGCAGCCAGCATCTCGCGGGCGCGGTCCTGCGCTTCAGCTTTGGCGACTTTGCCAATCAGCAGCGGCATCGCCACGTTTTCCAGCGCACTAAAATCGGGCAGCAGATGGTGGAACTGATAGATAAAGCCCAGCTCGCGGTTGCGCAGATCCGCTTTAGCGGAGGAGGACATGGCGTTCAGCGACTGACCATCAAAGATCACGTCACCCGAGGTCGGGGCATCCAGACCGCCCAGCAGGTGCAACAGGGTACTTTTACCCGATCCGGAACTGCCGACAATCGCCGTCAGTTCGCCAGGCTGCAGGCTGAAAGCCACATTGCGCAGCACATCGGTCTGCACGCTGCCTTCCTGATAGCGTTTGCACAGGTCGCGACACTGCAACAAAGGAGAGTTACTCATAACGTAAAGCCTCAGCGGGTTGAACGGCGGCAGCGCGCCACGAAGGATAGAGCGTAGAAAGCAGCGCCACTACCATCGCGCTCAGGGCGATGGTCACCACTTGCCACAGATTAATGTCGACCGGCAGCGCTGCGCCATCGAGAAACAGGCCGATCACCGGCATCAGGTTATTCAGCTGGCTGGCCAGCAGTACGCCCAGCAGCGTACCGAGTAAGGTGCCGATAATGCCGGCGCTGGCGCCCTGTACCATGAACACCGCGACAATCTGCCGGCGTGTCAGCCCCTGCGTTTGCAGAATCGCTACTTCACCCTGCTTCTCCATAATCAGCAGGCCCAACGAGGTAATGATGTTAAAGGCGGCGACCGCAATGATCAGGCTCAGCAGCAGCCCCATCATGTTTTTCTCCATCCGCACCGCCTGGAACAGATCGCCCTTGCGCTCGCGCCAGTCTTTCCACACCAGCCCGGCCGGCAGAGTTTGCTGACTGAGACTATCAACCTCCAGCGGCTTATCCAGCCATAAGCGCCAGCCGGTAATATTCCCGGCCGGATAGCGCATCACGCGCGACGCATCCTGTTGATTGACCAGAATCTGGTAGCCATCGACTTCGCTGTTGGCGGCATAGGTGCCCGCCACGGTGAACAGACGCTGACTCGGGACCCGCCCCATCGGGGTAAACTGACTGACCGACGGCACCATCAGACGCAGCTGATCGCCGCGCTTCACGCCAAGTTGTGATGCCAGCTGTTCGCCGAGGATCACATTATACTGGCCGGGTTGCAGCACGCTCTGTTGGGTATTGACCAGGAAAGGCGTCAGCGGATCTTTTTCATCCGGCTGAATACCGAGCATCACGCCGACCGAGACGCTGTGCGGACTTTGCAGCACCACGTTAGCGGTGGTCAGCGGCGCAATGCGGCTGACGCCCTGCAGCGCCAGGCTGGAAGGCGGTTGTTGTTGCGGGTTGAGGCTGCCTTTGTCGCTGGTAATCAGCGCCTGCGGCATCAGCCCAAGAATATTGCCTTCAAGTTCACGTTCGAAGCCGTTCATGACTGACAGAACCGTCACCATCGCCAGCACGCCAAGCGTAATGCCAATAGTAGAAAGCCAGGAGACAAAGCGACCGAAGCGATCCGATGCGCGTCCGCGCATGTAACGCAGACCGATAAATAGCGCGACAGGTTGATACATGGAATCCAGTAAGCCGTTGCCTGAAAATAGGTAGTGGGATGATAAAGGAGCCGCTGCCTTTATGAAACCTCTAACCCTCTGAGTCGGCAGCAAAGTTGCATCAGAATAGGTCACGGCGAGCCACAAAGCGCAGGTATAGCGCCTAAAGCAGTCGGTTATTGGCGGATTATCCGCCACTCATCGCGCTAGACTACAATCAGTAAGACGATAAAGCGTGACGTTATCGCACAGCGGTAGAGGTAGCGACCATGTTTAAATTTCCCAAAGGCAGCATTGTAAAACATAAATCCGGGGAGATCAGAGGCGAAGTTATCAACGTCTTTGCGCAGGGAGATGCGCCAGCCGGCTACTACATAAAATGGGATGATGGCAATCATAGCTATCATTCTGAGCAGGAATTAACCTGGGCGAACATTGACCGCCCGCGCATGTATTACACACAGCAATCTATAAAATAAAATCCCCCCTGTCCGGGTCTTAACCCTCGTCGCCAGCGCGCGACGGGGGTTTTCCCGTTCCCTCTTCTCTGCAGGCCATTACCGCTGACCGTCGGGCAGCAGGAAAATTGTGCCGCAGAGGTGATCGCCATGACGTAATATGGAATGATTACGTCATGGTAAAAATGGAGCAACCCCGAGATCCCATGTCCGAACAGACTCGCTATACCCTGCCCGTTAAATCCGGCGATCACCGTCAGCTCGGCCAGCTCATTGGCGCTGCGCACGCGGTGGAGTGTGCCAGCATTACCGAGCGACATGCCGGTCCGGTGTTAATGATTACGCCCGATACCCAAACCGCCCTGCGTCTGCTGGACGAAATCCGCCAGTTTACCGACCTGCCGGTGGCGCATCTCGCCGACTGGGAGACGCTGCCCTACGACAGCTTTTCACCGCATCAGGATATTATCTCTGCCCGTCTGTCGACGCTTTATCAGCTGCCGGTGATGCAGCGCGGCATGCTGATTATGCCGGTCAATACCCTGATGCAGCGCGTCTGCCCGCACAGCTTCCTGCACGGCCATGCGCTGGTGATGAAGCAGGGACAGAAACTGTCGCGCGATCGCCTGCGCGATCAGCTGGAGCAGGCGGGTTACCGCCATGTCGATCAGGTGATGGAGCACGGTGAATACGCCACGCGCGGCGCGCTGCTCGACCTGTTCCCGATGGGCAGCGACCAGCCCTATCGCATCGACTTTTTTGATGACGAGATCGACAGCCTGCGCCTGTTCGATGTCGACAGCCAGCGTACGCTGGAAGCGGTCGCGGAAATCAACCTGCTGCCCGCGCATGAGTTCCCCAGCGACAAAGCGGCAATTGAACTGTTCCGCAGCCGCTGGCGCGAAATTTTTGATGTGCGCCGCGAGTCGGAGCATGTCTATCAGCAGGTCAGCAAAGGCACCCTGCCCGCCGGTATCGAATACTGGCAGCCGCTGTTTTTTGAGCAGCCGTTACCCAGCCTGTTCAGCTATCTGCCTGACAATACACTGATTGTTAACTGTGGCGATCTGGAAGGCAGCGCGACCCGCTTCTGGCAGGACGCTGAAGCTCGCTATGAGAACCGTCGGGTTGATCCGATGCGTCCGCTGCTGGAACCCACCAACCTGTGGTTACGCCCTGATGCGTTAATGGGTGAGCTGAAAAGCTGGCCGCGAATCCAGATGACCAATGAGCAGTTGCCCGCTAAAGCCGCCAACACCAATCTGGGTTATCAGCCGCTGCCCGACCTGACGGTGCAGGCGCAGGCTAAAGCGCCGCTGGATCATCTGCGTCAGTTCATCGAAACCTTCAGCGGTGCGGTGGTCTTCTCGGTCGAAAGTGAAGGTCGCCGCGAAAGCCTGCAGGAGCTGCTGGCACGGATTAAACTTCGTCCTCAACCGGTAAAACGCTTCGATCAGACCGGCGAAGAACGTTTCAGCCTGATGATCGGCGCCAGCGAGCGCGGTTTTATCGATACCCAGGGTAACCGGGCGTTGATTTGTGAGAGCGATCTGCTGGGTGAACGCGTCAGTCGTCGTCGCCAGGATACCCGCCGCACCATCAACCCGGATATTCTGATTCGTAACCTGGCCGAGCTGCATCCTGGCCAGCCGGTGGTCCATCTTGAGCACGGTGTGGGTCGCTATATTGGCCTGACCACGCTGGAAGCAGGCGGCATCCAGGCTGAATACCTGATGCTCTCCTACGCTAACGACGCCAAACTGTATGTGCCGGTCTCCTCGCTGCACCTGATCAGCCGTTACGCCGGCGGTGCCGACGATAATGCTCCGCTGCATAAGCTTGGCAGCGATGCCTGGTCACGCGCCCGGCAGAAAGCAGCCGAAAAAGTTCGTGACGTGGCGGCAGAACTGCTGGATATCTACGCCCAGCGAGCCGCTAAAACCGGCTTCGCCTTTAAGCACAACCGTGAGCAGTATCAGTTGTTCTGCGAAAGCTTCCCGTTTGAAACCACGCCCGATCAGGCGCAGGCGATCAATGCGGTGCTCAGTGATATGTGTGAACCGCTGGCGATGGATCGTCTGGTGTGCGGTGACGTGGGCTTTGGTAAAACCGAAGTGGCCATGCGCGCCGCGTTTCTGGCGGTGGAAAACAACAAGCAGGTGGCGGTGCTGGTGCCGACCACCCTGCTGGCGCAGCAGCACTACGATAATTTCCGCGATCGCTTCGCTAACTGGCCGGTGCGGATTGAAATGCTGTCACGCTTCCGCACGGCAAAAGAGCAGGCGCAGGTGCTGGAGCAGGCCAGCGAGGGCAAGATCGATATCCTGATCGGCACCCACAAGCTGCTGATGAGCGATCTCAAATGGCGCGATCTCGGCCTGCTGATCGTCGATGAGGAGCACCGCTTCGGCGTGCGTCACAAAGAGCGGATTAAAGCGATGCGGGCCGATGTGGATATCCTCACCCTGACCGCTACGCCGATTCCGCGCACCCTGAATATGGCGATGAGCGGCATGCGCGATTTGTCGATCATTGCCACCCCGCCTGCTCGTCGCCTGGCGGTAAAAACCTTTGTGCGTGAATTTGACGATCTGGTGATCCGGGAAGCGATTCTGCGTGAGATTTTACGCGGTGGTCAGGTCTACTACCTCTACAACGACGTAGAGAATATCGAGAAAGCGGCTCAGCGTTTAACCGACCTGGTGCCGGAGGCGCGCGTCGCCATTGGCCATGGACAGATGCGTGAACGCGACCTGGAGCGGGTGATGAACGATTTCCATCATCAGCGGTTTAACGTGCTGGTCTGTACCACCATCATTGAAACCGGTATCGATATTCCGACCGCGAACACCATCATTATTGAACGTGCGGACCACTTTGGTCTGGCGCAGCTGCATCAGTTGCGTGGCCGCGTCGGCCGCTCGCATCATCAGGCTTACGCCTGGCTGCTGACCCCGCATCCTAAAGCGATGACCGCCGATGCGCAAAAGCGCCTCGAAGCGATCGCCTCGCTGGAAGATCTGGGCGCCGGTTTTGCCCTGGCTACCCACGATCTGGAGATCCGCGGTGCCGGTGAACTGTTGGGTGAAGAACAGAGCGGCCAGATGGAGACGCTTGGCTTCTCGCTCTATATGGAGCTGCTGGAAAATGCGGTGGATGCGCTGAAAGAGGGTCGTGAGCCGTCGCTGGAAGATCTCACCAGCAACCAGACCGAAGTGGAGCTGCGGATGCCAGCTCTGTTGCCGGAAGAGTTTATTCCGGATGTCAGTACCCGTCTGTCACTGTATAAACGCATCGCCAGCGCAGAAAGCGAGGAAGAGTTGCAGGAGCTGAAGGTAGAGATGATCGACCGCTTTGGCCTGTTGCCCGATCCGGCGCGTAACCTGCTGGACGTGGCAATTTTGCGGCTTAAAGCCCGCGCCGTGGGTGTCCGGAAGATTGAAGCCAGCGACAAAGGCGGCTATTTCGACTTTGCCCCCAACAACAGCGTTGATCCAGCCTGGTTAATCGGTCTGCTGCAGAAAGATCCTAAGCAGTGGAAGCTGGAAGGTCCGACGCGTCTGCGCTTTAACCGTGAACTGTCGGAAAGAAAAATCCGCATGGAGTGGGTACAGGGATTCGTCTCCCAGCTGGCGGAAAACCGCGCGTAATCCCCTTACCTGCCGCCATCAGTTGAAGACGAAGCGGAACGCAACAACAAAAAGGCGCATCCTGAGATGCGCCTTTTTCTTACGTCGGTGCTGTGTGGCCGCTTACGCGGCAAAAGACTTTGCCCAATTACGCCTGGTCGCTGTTAAGAATCAGCTGACCATTGCGATCCAGTGGAATACGTGTGCCAGGGTCACTTTCCATGCGGATTTTGCCCTGCTGGTCGCCTATTTTATAGGTCACGTCATATCCCAGCATTTTCTCTTGTTTGTCATAGACCGTTTTGCAGCGCTGTTCGGTCGTGGTGTAGGTATCACGGTTTTGCATGCCTGCCTGGACCTGATTACCGGCATAACCGCCTGCTACTACGCCCGCCACGGTCGCCACGTCTTTACCGCGACCGCCACCAAACTGGTGACCTAACACTCCACCCGCCACTGCGCCTAATACTGAGCCAGCAATACGGTTTTCATCCTGGACCGCACGACGGTGCGTCAGTGTCACATTACGACATTCCTGACGTGGCTGTTTGATGCTCTCTTTAATCGGCGTTGCAGCCAGCACCTGAGCGTATTGTGGACCGCGATCAAACACATTCATGCCTGCCACGGCGGCAACACCTAACGCAGCTGCCACACCAATACCGATACCCGCTAACATTGATTTATTCACAGGAAGTTCCTCCTGAAAAGTGTTACCGCGCATTCCTGCCGCTGAAGCATCCTCTTCAACTGAGGCAGATCGGCGTGCGCGACTCGCCGTGTTTGTTGGGATGAAGTTTTACAGATGGACCGAAATTGCAACATCAGATAAATGGAGGAAAACGGTCACTTACGCAACAGGACCAGTTTTTAGGAGAGTTCTGAGGCGGAAAAAGCAGCAGCGAAATTACCCGATGTGGCGGGATGGAAAGCGCAGGATCAGCAGGATTGGCGCTGTTCCAGCGGGTCTGACAGCGCGCGGTTTATCCGAATTACCAGCTCCCTCATCGTGTCAACGACGTTCAGCGTCTGAATACAGAGACCCCGTGCCACAAAGGTGGCACCACATCCTGCGTCTGGTGTGTCATACCGCGGTTGACTATCTTGTTTTTTTTACCGTTCAGGCGTTGCCGTTCACAGCCAACCCCTCAAAAGATCTCTTAGCGAGTGTTGACCGCGAACTGTCCGCCAGTGCTGAGTTATCCTGCTGCTACGTATCACAATGCCCGGCACTGTACCGAATGAGTGTCAGCCCACGGCAAAAAAAAAGCCCCTGATGTGGGGGCTTGATAGAAGGCAACAGACAGCGATTTGAATCACCGGCGTCCGGAGATCAGTGCAGTTTTAACCGCGGGCGGATCACCCGGTTGATACTGCCAACCAGCATCATCAGGCCGGTCTTAAAATAACCGTGCAGGGCAATCTGGTGCATACGATACAGCGAGATGTAAACAAAACGCGCAATACGTCCTTCGACCATCATCGATCCGCGCATCAGGTTCCCCATCAGGCTGCCTACGGTACTGAAGCGTGACAGCGAGACCAGCGATCCGTGATCTTTATAGACGTAGGCTTTCAGCGGCTTGCCCTGACGTTGCGCCAGAATGTTTTCCATGGCGCGTGACGCCATCTGGTGCGCAGACTGGGCTCGCGGTGGCACGAACCCGCCGCCTGGCAAGGCGCAGGAGGCGCAGTCACCAATCGCATAGATGTCATCATCCAGCGTGGTTTGCAGCGTCTCTTTGACCACCAGCTGATTGATGCGGTTGGTTTCCAGCCCGCCAATCTCCTTCAGGAAGTCTGGTGCCTTGATGCCGGCGGCCCAGACCATTAAATCGGCCTCAATAAACTCACCGCTTTTGGTATTCAGGCCGTGACGTTCAGCGCTGGTGACCATGGTCTGCGTCAACACCCGCACGCCCAGCTTGGTCAGTTCCTGATGTGCGGCAGCCGAAATGCGTGGCGGCAGTGCAGGCAGAATGCGCTCACCCGCCTCGACCAGCGTGACGTTCAGCGCTTCACGGCCCAGGCCCTTGAAGCCATAGCTGTGCAGCTGTTTTACCGCATTGTGCAGTTCCGCCGATAGCTCAACGCCGGTCGCGCCACCGCCGACAATCGCGATGTTAACCTTCTCGACCTTGCCTTCGCTGGCCGAGAATTTCAGAAACAGGTTAAGCATCTCATTGTGGAAACGACGGGCCTGATGTGGGTTGTCGAGGAAAATACAGTGATCTTTGACGCCCGGCGTACCGAAGTCATTGGAGGTACTGCCCAGCGCCATCACCAGCTGGTCGTAGGCCACTTCACGTTGTGGCACCAGCACGTCACCGTTCGCATCCAGCACTTCTGCCAGCTGGATCACTTTGCGCGTGCGGTCAATATCGGTCAGCGATCCCAGCTGAAACTCAAACCCGTGATTACGCGCATGCGCAAGGTAGCTTAACGCGTCAATGCCTTCATCCATTGAGCCAGTCGCCACTTCATGCAGCAACGGTTTCCACAGGTGGCTGTGGTTACGGTCGACCAGAATGATTTCGGCTTTCTTTTTACGGCCGAGTTTATGACCCAGCTGCGTCGCCATTTCCAGGCCGCCAGCGCCCCCTCCAACGATAACAATTTTCTTAACAGATGTAGTCAACAAAGACCCCCTCAAATTGTGAACCAAAAGTTAATCAATGGTTAAAATAAACCTTAATAAACATAGGGTTGGCGAAGTTAAAATCGCAATCTGATGGCAGAATAACATGACGGGAAGAGGAGAACATAAGAAAATTGATATACATCAAAGCAGGCAGATGAAACTCAGATAATTACGCAGTGAAAACAGGCACCTTGCGGTGCCTTATCGCTTAACTCAATGTTTTAAAAGCTTTTATCCGCTGAAGGTGTGGGGATATGTTTTTGAATTTATGCCCTTCGTCCTCATCCCAGACAATTTCATAGTAGGGACGCAGTTGATCGGCGATACGCTGACTGTCGAGCGCCTCATCCTGCCGGGAGAGAAAGGTCAGGCAGCGCTCGCGGTTACGTTCGCGAAAATCACTGACGCACTTAGTGGCGATATCCTGATACTCCTCAGGACGATCGATCTTCCCTTCCATATTTTCATACGGATAGAGATTAGGATTAAAAATCGCCTGGCGGATACCACACAGAAAACCGATGCGCTCTGACCAGTAGCCACCCAGACCGACACCGCAAATCAGCGGCCGGTCGTCGTCGCACAGGCTCAGCATTTTATCGGTCTCTTTCAGCAGAAACTGCATGTCATGTTTAGGATGACGGGTGCTGTAACTGATTAACCTGACATCGGGATCGATGAACTGCAGCTGCAGCACCTTTTCGTGATTGCCCGGACTCGTGGAATCAAAACCGTGCAGATAGATGATCATGATAATCCTCAAGGTAAAGATGGCGCCGGGCAGTCACTGCTTACCGCGACGCTTTATAAGCCAGCCAGCGTTCCTGAAGCGCACTCAGTTGCTGTGCATTGCTTTTCCAGCGACTGCTTGCCTGCAGGCTGTCGCGGGTAAAAGTGCCCCGATGATACAACTGTGTCACCCGCTCTGCCCCGATCAAGGTCAGGTTATCTAACACACTGATCGCACCCTGACGATGATTGCAGACCAGAATCATGTCACATCCGGCGGAAAGCGATTGCTGCGCCCGCTCCGGATAGCTTCCCATCACCGCCGCGCCCTCCATTGACAGATCGTCGGAGAAGATCACCCCATCAAAGCCCAGCTGCTGACGTAACACCGTTTTGAGCCAGTAAGGCGACCCGCTGGCGGGCAACGGGTCGATCTCGCTGTAGATCACGTGCGCCGGCATAATCGCATCCAGCACCTGCTCACTAATCAATGTGCTGAAGATCGACATGTCATGCTCACGCAGCGTCGCTTCATCACGCGGATCGCGTGGCGTCTCTTTATGCGAATCGGCGCTTACTGCACCGTGACCGGGAAAATGTTTACCGGTGGTTTTCATGCCGGCTTCCTGCATTCCGGCGATAAAGCGACGGGCAACCGCCAGCGCAATTGCCGGATCGGCATGAAACGCCCGATCGCCGATCGCCGCGCTGATGTGGCCAATGTCGAGTACCGGCGCGAAGCTGATGTCGATATCCATGGCGATCATCTCGGCCGCCATCTGCCACCCCGCCTGCTGTGCCAGTTCCCCGGCGCTGGTGAGATCGTGTAACGCGGCAAAAGATTGCATCGCGGGTAACTGGGTAAAGCCGTCACGGAAACGCTGTACCCGTCCGCCTTCCTGATCGACCGCCACCACCAGCCGGGTGTGCGATGCCGCGCGGATTTGCCGCACTAACTCCGCCAACTGCGCCGGATCGTGATAATTACGGGCAAACAGAATTAATCCGCCCACCAGCGGATGCTGCAAAATCTCGCGTTCTTCGCCGTCCAGCTCGTAGCCTTCAACGTCGAGCATCAATGGGCCGGGTAAATGTGATGTCATAACCTCAATCCTGTAGCTTTGCGTCACAGCGCAAAACGATTAAATCTGTTCCCAGCTCTGTCGAGCCATCTGTTGCAAAGTTTCATCGCCACTTTGCTCTGCGCGCAGTTGATACCAGCTGGCCATCAATAGCCGCAGCCACGGCTGCCAGCGTGCCACCTGCCGCTGTAGCGTACTTAACGGCAGCCGTGCTGCCTCGGCATACTCACTCAGCCAGTCAGCCTGATGATGCGGATCGGCCGCGCACACCGCCGCCAGTTCCAGCGCCACATCGCCATCTGCCGCATACTCCCAGTCGATTAAACGCAGCCCCTGCTCACCATCAATCAGGTTGCCAGCGTGGACATCCATATGTAGCGGTGCCAGCCTCAGCGGCTGGGGTTCGCCGTGGCGGGTTAATGCCTGCAGCGCACGCAGCCAGCGGGAATGGCGCTGCTGACACTGCTGCCAGTAGTGCCACAACAGCGGTTGCAGTAACAGGCGATAACCGGTCAGCGGCTGCTGATGTAACTGCAGTAGCAGCGCGATAATTGCCGGACGCTGCTGGCTGAACGCCGCGCTATCCAGCGCCTCGCCGGTCGACCACGCCAGCAGCACGCCATGACGATCGCCCGCGATCGGTCGCACCGCCCCACCAGCCGGCTGCAGTTTGCTTAACAGACGAAACTCACGCTGCCGATCGACAAACGGAATGGCCGGCTGTGGCGCAGGCCGCGCGATAAAGATGCCGCGCGGCGTGACAATTTTCTGGCTCTGACCGGTCAGGCCAGCCAGCGGTGTGACCGACAGAGAATCGGTCTCACCCATCACCTGCTGAATAATCCGCTGGAAGGCCGGATTAATTCTGTGCAACGCCGTTGCCGGACCAGATGATCTCGCCAGTCTGTACCAGCATCAGCTGCATCTGCAGCGTTGGCGTTTTCACATCGCCCTGCGCATTGCTGTAAAGCACATACTGCGCGTTAACGTTGCGCGCCAGGCCGATCGCTTTACTGCGCGAATTGAGACTGTCATCGGGCGATAAGCCCAGCGTCTGCTTGGCCTGATTCAGTTGATCAGTCGACACCAGCGTGAACTTACCGTTGTTGTTGAGCGCATTCTGGATCGCATCCGTGGCTTTCTCACTTTGCAGTGCGCCGTTGGTGCTGTTTTTGATGCGATCCACCAGCAGTACGCTGCCCGGCTCGGCGCTGGCGGCACGCAGCATTTGCGCCACTAAAGGCTGCACGCTGGCATCCCAGTTAATGGTTTTCAGCTTCGGCGGCTGCGGGATAGGCTGCGGCTGCGGCACCGGTTCAGGTTGCGGGACCGGCTGTACCGGCGGCTCAGTCGGCTGCGTCGGTTCGACCGGCGCAGGTTGCTGCTGTTTCACCACACAACCGCTCAGAATGAGCGCCATCAGTAGCGCTCCAGTACGATTAACACTGCGTATCACGTAAACAATCCTTAAAGATAGAGATAAAGGCGAACCTTGCTGGCAGTCAGGTTACCCAGTTGCGACATCACGACAATGCTGCCCTGCGCCGGAACACTGACGGTTTGTGCCGGTTCCTGCGGGGTAATTTCCAGCCCTTTGTCGTCGTACCAGTAGTAACGATAGTGCACAATCACCGGCGTTTCGCGCTGATTATAGAGCACGCTGGCGGCACGCATCTGGCCATCCTTCTCATCCAGCGTCGGTTCATCGGTAATAATGCCCGCCGATAAGACGGATGACTCCATCACCAGTGACTGCGAGGTATTGATCATCGGTTTATCGCTGCTGCAGCCGGTCAGGCTGAGCAGGAACGGCAGGCCAATCAGCCAGGATCGCATAGCACGTTTCCGTTAGAGGTTCAGTTTGACAGCATCGGGCCCAGCGGTTCGCCGCCCAGCAGATGCATATGAATGTGGTAAACCTCCTGACCGCCGTGTTTGTTGCAGTTGACAATCAAACGGTAGCCATCCTGATCGATGCCTTCCTGACGGGCAATTTTGGCGGCGATGGTGAACATGCGGCCCAGCGCATGTTCATGTGCAGCCTCCACCTCATTGACCGTCGGGATCAGCACATTCGGTACGATCAAAATGTGGGTCGGCGCTTTCGGCGAGATATCGCGAAAGGCGGTGACCAGTTCATCCTGATAAACCACATCAGCGGGGATTTCGCGACGGATAATTTTACTAAAAATGGTTTCTTCAGCCATGGTGCAATTCCTTTAGCCAGGGTCGTAATCAATCAGTATGCGGGAGAAATTTGTTTTCTTTCAACCTCAGGTCCACTTTTCTTGCATTGTTCGTCTCTCTTTACAGCAACCTCTGCTGCCTGCGCTTCCGCTCACCTTTACAGGTCGATATTGATGCGCGCCACCGCACAAAAATGAAACGCCGTTTTATAAATTAGATTTTAGCCGCCCTTTTCTTTGTATCATTGCCACATCATCCCGGACCCTTGCCAGATTACGAAGGTTAACCCGGCGTCGCAGTTCTACTTTGCTATTCAGTCCGGCTGAGATGCCCGGCGTCGTCATGAGGGATTTACCGACATTCACCATCAAGGAGCACGCACCATGCGCTCACGTAAGATTGGTCTTGGCCATTATCTGGCCTACGGGTCCGGGGATTTTCTTGGAGCAGGCACCACGGCGCTGACTGCCGCCTGGCTGCTCTATTTCTATACCACTTTTTGTGGGTTGACCCCGATTGAGGCGACCCTGATTTTTGCTGCCGCCCGGGTACTGGATGCGGTCGTCAGTCCGCTGATGGGCTTCCTGACCGATAACTTTGGTTCGACCTGGCTGGGCAAACGCTTTGGCCGCCGCCGCTTTTTTATCCTGCTGGGCATCCCCTGTGTCTTTAGTTACAGCCTGATGTGGATCAGCGACATGAGTTTCTGGTGGTATCTGTGCACCTATCTGCTGTTCGATATTATCTACACCATGATTCTGGTGCCTTATGAAACGCTGGTCCCTGAGATGACCGACGATTTCCGGCAGAAAACCCGCTTCTCTGGCGCACGCATCGGCCTGGCTCAGCTTTCGGCGATCCTGGCGGCTTTTTTACCCGGCATCCTGCTGGGGGCGCTCGGCAAAGACAACCCGCACTCCTTCTTTTATGCCAGCCTGGTGTTCTCGATCATCTGCGCCCTGGTGCTGACGCTGGTGTGGTTCTTTACCTGGGAACGTCATCCGGATGATTTCTCCGCCGAGTCACGCCGGGCAGAACAGGAAAAACAGCAGCTGACGCTGCTGCAAAATCTTAAACGGCTCTATGTTGAGCTCTCCTCGACCTTACGCGTTCGTATCTTCCGTCAGCATCTGGGCATGTATCTCGGCGGCTATATCGCTCAGGACGTGTTTAACGCGGTCTTCACCTGGTACGTGGTGTTTGTCCTGATGCAGAGCGCCCAGATTGCCTCAAACCTGATGGGCACCATGGCGGTTCTACAGTTTATCGCGGTGATGGGGATGATTCCGCTTTGTATCCGCATGGGACCGGCTCCCGCCTATCGCCTGGTGGCGGTGCTGTTCGGGCTGGCGGCGCTCTCTTATGCCGGGCTGTGGTATGCCGGAATGAACGATAACCTCGCGCTGCTGTTACTGATCTCCGCAGTAGCGGGTCTGGGGCGTGGCGGCATCAACTACGTCCCCTGGAACACCTATACCTACATCGCCGATGTCGATGAGGTGATCACCGGTCAGCGTCGTGAAGGCATTTTTGCTGGCATCATGACCTTAACCCGCAAAGCTTCGCAGGCCGGTGCGGTGATGCTGGTAGGTATTGTGCTGCAGCTCTCTGGTTTCGTCTCGGGTCAGGCGACCCAGTTGCCGGGCGTCAGTCATACCATTCTGGTGATCCTCAGCCTTGGCACCGTGGCGGTTCTCACCTGCGGTTTCCTGGTTTCACTGCGCTTCAAGCTGAATCTGCAGACGCATACCGTGCTGCGTGAAGAGACCCTGAAGATGCGCGAAGCGGGACGCATTGTGCCGGAAAAAATCACGCCTGAAGCGCGACAGATCGTCGAAACGCTGGCCGGCATGCCCTATGAAAACCTGTGGGGTAACAATAACATTGGCTTCCTCAATCGCATGAAGCCCGCCGCGCCACCGTTACCCACGCATCGCCCTTTACTCTCATCTATCAACCCGACCTTAAAATGACAGGAATAAACCATGACTGTATTTCCCGTTAAACACAGCGCGCTATTGTGCCAACCTGAACATCTGCTGCCACGCAGCGAACTGGTCCAGCTGATCCACAAGCTGACACAAAATCTGGTCAACATCACCGACGAAACCGGCGAATTTTTGCTGCGGCTGGACGATGGCCGGGTGATCGATACTAAAGGCTGGGCGGGTTGGGAATGGACACACGGCATCGGGCTGTATGGCATGCTGCACTACTATCAGCAGACCGGTGATCGGCAGACGCTGGCGATCATTGATGACTGGTTCGCCCAGCGTCTGGCGGAGGGAACGCCCACCAAAAACGTGAATACCGTTTGCCCTTTTCTGACGCTGGCTTACCGCTATGAGGAGACCGGCAATGCCGCATGGCTGCCGGTGCTGGAGCGCTGGGCAGAATGGGTGATGTATGAAATGCCGCGCACGGAACAGGGCGGGCTGCAACACATTGTCTATAACAATGAAAACACCCAGCAGCTGTGGGACGACACCCTGATGATGAGCGTGATGGCGCTGGCGAAAATTGGTCAGTTACTGAAGCGTGACGAGTGGGTTGAGGAAGCGAGCTACCAGTTCCTGCTGCATACCCAGTATCTGATGGATCGTGAAACCGGGCTGTGGTTCCACGGCTGGAACTTTGACGGTCGACATAATTTCGCCAATGCTCGCTGGGCGCGCGGTAACAGCTGGCTGACCATCGTTATTCCTGATTTTCTGGAGATGATGAACTGGCCTGAGCATCATGCTACCCGCCGCTTTCTGCAGCAGGTGCTGGCGTCGCAGGTGAAGGCGTTGCAGGCGTGCCAGCACAGCAGCGGACTATGGCATACCCTGCTCGATGACCCGCAGAGCTATCCGGAAGCCTCGGCTACCGCAGGATTCGCCTATGGCATTCTGAAAGCGGTGCGCAAGCGTTACCTGCCAGCGGAATATCGTGAGATGGCGGAAAAGGCGCTGCGCGGCGTGATTGCCAACATCGATGCCGACGGTGAGCTGAAGCAGGTGTCGTTTGGCACGGCGATGGGCAGCGATCTGGACTATTACCGCACCATTCCACTGACCTCAATGCCGTACGGCCAGGCGATGGCGTTGCTGTGCCTGACCGAGTATCTGCGCGTCTATCTGTAAATCACGCGCATAAAAAAAGCCCCGCTGGGCGGGGCTTTTTATCATTCCGCTGGCATTACATGCTGCGGATATAATCATCCATATCGGTTTTCAGGTTATCGGATTTGGTACCGAAAATCGCCTGAACACCTGAACCTGCCACTACCACGCCACGTGCGCCGAGGTTTTTCAGTTCAGTCTGATCCACCTTCGCGACGTCAGCCACGCTGACACGTAAACGGGTGATACAGGCATCAAGGTTGGTGATGTTCTCTTTACCACCAAACGCCGCCACCAGTTTGCCCGCCATTTCAGTGCCGGTCGCAGTGGACTGCTCGCTGCTGGTCTCTTCACGGCCTGGTGTTTTCAGGTCCAGTTTAGCGATCAGCACGCGGAAGATGGTGTAGTAAACCAGACCGTAGATGATACCGATAATCGGGAACAGCCAGATTTTACTGCTGTTACCGCTCAGCACGATAAAGTCGATCAGACCGTGCGAGAAGCTGGTACCGTCACGCATTCCGAGCAGAATACAGATTGGGAAAGCCAGACCGGCCAGCAGCGCATGGATTACGTACAGGATCGGCGCAACGAACATGAATGAGAATTCAATCGGTTCGGTGATACCGGTCAGGAACGCAGTCAGCGCAGCGGAGATCATGATACCGCCCACTTTGGCGCGATTTTCAGGCTTCGCTGAATGCCAGATAGCAATCGCTGCCGCTGGCAGACCGTACATTTTGAACAGGAAGCCACCGGAGAGTTTGCCCGCGGTCGGGTCACCCGCCATATAACGCGGGATATCACCATGGAACACCTGACCTGCCGCATTGGTGTATTCACCGATCTGCATCTGGAAAGGAACGTTCCAGATGTGATGCAGGCCAAACGGCACCAGCGAACGTTCTACCACACCGTAGATACCAAAGGCGACAACCGGGTTCTGATAGGCGGCCCACTGTGAGAACTCCTGAATCGCGGAACCTATCGGTGGCCAGATAAAGGAGAGCAGTACGCCGAGAATGATGGCTGCCAGACCGGAGATAATCGGTACAAAACGCTTACCGGCAAAGAAGCCGAGGTATTCCGGCAGCTTGATGCGGTAAAAGCGATTGAACATATACGCGGCAATCGAGCCGGCGATAATACCGCCCAGTACCCCGGTATCCGCCAGGTGTTTCGCCTCAATTTCTGCCGCTGGCAGATGCAGCACCAGCGGAGCCACCACCGCCATGGTTTTCACCATGATGCCGTAAGCGACTACCGCGGCCAGTGCTGATACACCGTCGTTATTGGTAAAGCCCAACGCCACACCGATGGCAAAAATCAGCGGCATATTGGCGAACACCGATCCGCCCGCTTCTGCCATCACATGCGAAACCACTGCAGGCAACCAGCTGAAATTGGCCGAACCGACACCTAACAAAATCCCGGCAATCGGCAGAACCGATACCGGTAGCATGAGCGATTTACCGACCTTTTGCAGGTTGGCAAAAGCATTTTTGAACATAGCGTGAAGCTCCTGAGTATGAGTGCATTTTTTCGCGCATTGCGCGTGGCAAAGAGGGAGGATTCTTTACCGGGTTGGCGGTGACCGCCTTTTGATTTATTACGAAGGGTAAAATAAATCGTTATTTGTTACTTTGACGGTTATCACGTTTCGACAATCGCAAGCGTGCACTTTACGAAATTTCTTACTGACCCGCACGAATAATCAGCAATAAAAAGCTGGCCTTGTTGGAAAAACAAGGCCATATGTGCAGATTACAGATTAATTACAGAGTATGAAATAAACGAGCGACTCAGGCACCCAGCCGGCTCATTGGGATGTGGAACAGCGCCGAGAAATTGCGGGTCGTGGTGGCGGCTAGCGTGTCAATATCCACGCCTTTCAGCACCGCCAGATAATCGGCGACATCGCGGGTGTAGGCGGGCTGATTCTCTTTGCCGCGATAAGGAACCGGGGCCAGATAAGGTGAATCGGTTTCAACCAGCATCCGATCCAGCGGAACGTAACGCGCCGCTTCACGCAGCTGCTCCGCATTACGGAAGGTGACGATGCCGGAGAACGAAATATAGAATCCCATATCCAGCAGTTTAGCCGCGGTAGGCTGATCCTCGGTGAAGCAGTGCAGCACGCCGCCGCAGCGCTCAACCTGTTCCTCACGTAAAATTGCCAGCGTGTCTTCCCGCGCATCACGGGTATGCACAATGATCGGTTTGTTCAGGGCGATGCCGGTACGGATGTGCTCACGGAAGGAAGCCTGCTGCTGCGCTTTGGTCTCCTGCTGATAGTAATAATCGAGCCCGGTTTCCCCCAGCGCCACCACCTGTGGATCGGCAGCCAGACGGCGAAACTCCTCTACGTCATACGCTTCCTCCTGATTCAGCGGGTGAACGCCGCAGGAGAGTGCGATTTCAGGCCGATCGCCGACCAGCGCTTTCAGGCTATGAAAACCGGGCAGCGTGGTGGCAATGGCCAGCATAAATTTCACATCACGCGCGGCCGCTTTGGCGATCACATCATCCAGATCGCGATGGTTTTTTTCATAGTCCAGGCCATCAAGGTGGCAATGGGAATCAACAATAAACATAGTTACTCTCAGAAGGTTTAGCCGATCAGCGCAGGCTTCATATTATCAGCCCAGCTCAGGAGCTGATCGGTCAGCAATAATTCGCGATTAACCGCCGCCACGTGCAGCAACTGCTCGCGACAGCGCATCCAGCCCTGCGCACTGCTGTTCAGCGCAGTCGGGGTAAAGTGTTCTGCCAGCAGCGTCACCACGTCCTGACGATCGACGTTACTCAGCCACTGTCCTGCATTCTGCTGCCATTTCATCGCATCCAGCAGCAGCGAGAGCAGCCAGCCAATGCGCACCGCCGCGTCGTCGCCATTGAGCACCAGCAGCAGTTGCAGAATGTCCTGCTGCAGTGCCGCGGGCAGCGCATCGCACAATTTCTGTCGCGCCTGCCACGGGCCTGCCGCCAGCAGATTGAGCGCCGCTTCCGGCGCGCCGGCGCTGAGTCGCAACGCGGCGACCAGCATCGCTTCATCCTGCGACGTCTGTTTCTTCAGCCAGTTCAGGCTGAGTCCTTCCTCCGGCGGTGAAAGATGCAGCGTCATGCATCGGCTGCGCAAGGTCGCAAGCAGGCGCGACGGGTCACGGCTACTGAGGAAAAACCAGCTATTAGCCGGCGGTTCTTCCAGCGTTTTCAGCAGGGCGTTGGCCGCAGCTTCAGAGAGCTGAGCCGCATCAGGCAGCCAGACAATTTTGGCACCGCCCTGCTGACCGAAATGATACATTTTCTCGGTCACCTGACGAACCGCATCAATGCCGAGGGTATTTTTACCTTTCTCTGCTTCCAGCCGGTACCAGTCCGGATGGGTGTTGGCCTGCATCAGCTGGCAACCGTGGCATTGCCCGCAGCTTTTCAGGCCATCGGGCTGCTGGCACATCAGCCAGCGGCTGATTCCCCACACCAGCGCATCATCACCCATCCCGGCCATCGCCTGAATCAGCAGCGCGTGATGACTCCGGCCCTGCTGATGCTGCGTGATCAGCTGGCGATAGGGCTGGTTGAGCCACGGGAACCAGTTCATCACGCCTGCTCCGCCAGCCAGCCCTTCAGGGTGGACTGAAGTGACGCCGTCACTTGTTGCAGCGACTGGGTGGCATCAATCGTCAGAATAGTGGGATCGTCCGCCGCCAGCGCCAGATAACGGTCGCGGGTGCGCTCAAAAAAGCGCAGCGACTCCTGCTCAATGCGATCCAGCGCGCCACGGGCACGGGCGCGTTGCAGGCCGATGTCTGGCGTTACGTCGAGATAGAGCGTCAAATCGGGGCGAAAATCGCCCAGTACTGCATCGCGCAGGGTACGCATCAGTTCACTGTCGAGTCCGCGTCCGCCGCCCTGATAAGCCTGTGAAGAGAGATCGTGCCGATCGCCAATCACCCAGGCCCCGCGAGCCAGCGCCGGTTTGATCACCGTTTCGACCAGCTGCACGCGCGCCGCGTAGAGCATCAGCAGTTCCGCTTTATCGGTCACCTGTTCACCTTCAATGCCCTGCTTGACCAGCAGCCGCAACTGCTCCGCCAGCGGCGTTCCACCAGGCTCGCGGGTGAAGACGATATCTTCAATCCCGCGTTCGCGCAGCGTGGCGACAATCGCATCGCGCGCCGTGGTTTTACCGGCGCCTTCCAGGCCCTCAATGACGATAAACTTACTGTTCATTTTTTTCCTTCAGCGTTTGCCGGTAAACCTGCACCGCCCGGTTATGGCTGGCAAGATTGGTGGTAAAGGTGTGTCCGCCCTTTCCATCCGCCACAAAATAGAGATAGTTGCTCTTTTCCGGATGAGCCGCCGCCTGCAGCGACGCTTTGCCCGGCATGGCAATCGGGCCTGGCGGCAGACCATTAATGATATAGGTATTGTAATCGGTTGCCGTCTCCAGATCTTTACGCGTCAGGGTACCGTTATAAGCCGGGCCCATGCCGTAAATCACCGTCGGGTCGGTTTGCAGTCGCATGCCGGTTCGCAGTCGATTAATAAACACCGAGGCGACACGGGCGCGCTCTTCACTGACGGCAGTCTCTTTTTCAATGATCGAGGCCATGGTCACCAGATCCTGCGGCGTTTTATACGGCAGATTATCCGCCCTTTCCTGCCAGACCTGATCGATGGTTTTCTTCATCCGCTCATGGGCGCGCTGCAGGATCGCCAGATCGCTGGTATTAGCGGTATAAAGATAGGTATCCGGGAAGAAGTTGCCTTCCAGCTGCTGCGGATCAACCTTCAGCTCGCTGGCCAGCGTCGCAAACTGGTCATCTTTCAGCGTATGCCGGATATAGGGCGCTTTGCGCAGCTCGCTCAGCCACTCCGTCAGGCGCTGACCTTCGACCAGGCGCAACGGAAACTGTGCCTCTTTGCCGCTGGCCAGCAGCTGCAGCAGCGAACGCACCGTCATGGTCGGTTCGAGGCGGTAGGTCCCGGCTTTGAAAGTCGCCAGTTCGGGTTCTACCTTCAGTAACGCGCCAAACCAGATGCTGTGCGGAATGATGTTCTGACTTTCTAACTGCGCTTCAAGCGCCACCCGGCCAGTACCGGCGGGCAGTGTGTAGATCGTTTCCTGGTGCAGGGTTAACGGGGTGGACGCGAACTGTTTTATCTGCCAGTAACTTAAGGCAGCCGCGACACCCACTATCGCCACAATGCTGGCGAGAATTTTTTTACTTCGGCTCATGATGCATCCATTATCTTTTTACAGCTTGCGTGCAACTGATTAAACAGCGTGCGTTGAGTAAAGTTCACCGCCTCCAGCTGTCGTACCGGTAAAACCGGCATCAGGGCGTTACATATCACGATTTCATCGGCAGCCAGCAACGCGTCAGGTTCACACTGAACAACCCGGCAAGCCTGCCCTGCAGCGGCGAGCTGTGCCATCAGACTGCGTCGCATAATGCCATCGACGCCCGCCCAGCGCAGGTCAGGGGTAAAAATCTCCGGGCCCTGGCGCCAGAATAAATTGGCCGCACAGCATTCCACCACCCAACCTTCAGTGTCAAGCACCAGCGCTTCGTCGGCGTCTGTCTGGTCAAGATGAGCCCGGATCATCACCTGTTCCAGCCGGTTGAGATGCTTCAGACCGGCAAACTGCGGATTGCGCGCCAGCCGAATCGGGCTGAGAGCCAGCGACGCGCCGCGCTGCTGTAAGTCAGCATAATGTTGCGGCCACGCTGCCAGCGAGACGATACGCGTCGGCTCACCTCCCCCTTTCCGGCTGTAACCGCGTCCGCCGCTGCCGGCGCTGAGTATCACTTTCAGCACAGCCTGCCTCTGATCCCGGGCTGCCTGACGCATTTCATTTTCCAGCTGCAGCCAGTCGATGCCGTTGATTAACAGCCGCTCACAGCCCTCTCTGAGACGCTGAATGTGGTGTTCCAGTAACAGGATCTTGCCCTGCTGCACCGCCGCGGTGGTAAAGCAGCCATCCCCGAACTGCAGTCCGCGATCGCTGGCCGCCAGAGTTGATTGTTCGATGCCGTTAATCCACATGGTTATCTCCGGTTGGGCAGCGATCGGCTGCGCCGATGCTGACTGTTTTGAATTATCAGGATAAAAAAAGGCCCGCATCGCGGGCCTTTTTAGCAATCAACTGCGATTACACTTTACGGAAAATCAATGATCCGTTGGTGCCACCGAAGCCGAAGGAGTTACACAAGGTGTACTCCAGTCCGGAAACCTGACGCGCGGTATGCGGTACGAAATCGAGATCGCAGCCTTCATCCGGGTTGTCGAGGTTAATGGTCGGCGGTACCGCCTGGTCACGCAGAGCCAGAATCGAGTAGATCGATTCAACGGCACCCGCAGCACCCAGCAAATGCCCGGTCATCGATTTGGTTGAGCTCACCATTACCGTACTGGCTGCTGCCCCGAATACCGATTTCACTGCACGTGTTTCCGCTTTGTCACCGGCTGGCGTCGAGGTGCCGTGCGCGTTGACATAGCCGATTTGCTCTGGCGTAAGCTGAGCATCACGCAGCGCATTGATCATCGCTGCTGCTGCGCCCGAGCCATCTTCCGGCGGAGAGGTCATGTGGTAAGCATCGCTGCTCATACCAAAGCCGACAATTTCCGCATAGATTTTCGCGCCGCGCTGCTTAGCATGTTCGTACTCTTCGAGTACTACAATACCGGCACCGTCACCCAGCACAAAACCGTCACGATCTTTATCCCATGGGCGGCTTGCTGCCTGTGGGTTGTCGTTACGGGTGGAGAGTGCACGTGCTGCGCCAAATCCGCCAACGCCTAATGGCGTACTGGCTTTTTCAGCACCGCCTGCCAGCATCACGTCAGCATCGTTATAGGCGATGATACGCGCGGCGTGGCCGATATTGTGCACGCCAGAGGTACAGGCAGTCGCAATAGAGATGCTCGGACCTTTCAGGCCGTACATGATAGTGAGATGACCCGCCACCATGTTTACGATAGTCGAAGGCACAAAGAACGGGCTGATTTTACGCGGGCCACCGTTTACCAGTGAAGTATGATTGTCTTCAATCAGACCTAAACCACCGATGCCGGAACCAATCGCTGCGCCCATACGACCTGCATTTTCTTCGGTCACAACCAGACCGCTATCCTGCATAGCCTGCATGCCGGCAACAATGCCGTATTGGATGAAGTCATCCATCTTGCGCTGATCTTTGCGCGAGATGTAGTCATCACAATTAAAACCTCTTACCAGACCTGCAAAACGGGTTGCATAGGCACTGGTATCAAAATGGTCGATCAGGTTAATGCCGCTCTGACCGGCAAGGAGAGCACTCCAGGTAGACTCTACGGTATTGCCGACAGGAGACAACATGCCAAGACCGGTCACAACTACACGACGCTTAGACACGTTCGTCCTCCAGGGAGGGGAAATAGGGAACTATGTGGGACAAACATAAAAATCAGGCGGTCGAGCGACCGCCTGAAGATATTCATTAGCCTTTGTGGCTATTGATGTAGTCGATCGCTGCCTGAACGGTAGTGATTTTCTCAGCTTCTTCGTCTGGAATTTCAGTATCAAACTCTTCTTCCAGAGCCATTACCAGCTCAACGGTATCAAGAGAATCGGCACCCAGGTCTTCTA
>Ga0308156_1001639_pt1 | contig 24463 bp, 15 predicted proteins | sample PhyAR2_FD_201041 | JGI IMG/M metagenome (GOLD analysis project Ga0308156, IMG submission 201041) | Phyllosphere microbial communities from UC Gill Tract Community Farm, Albany, California, United States - DLSL A.R2 | ecosystem: Host-associated > Plants > Phyllosphere > Unclassified | place: USA... | reverse complement strand
AGGGAAGATGAAACACTTGTACTCAATGATGATGAATCACTAATTGATGTGCTCAAGCTTGTCGACTCACTGATACTTGTAGATGTTGATTCACTACTTGACGTACTTGCACTTGTCGAATCACTGTTGCTTACACTTGTACTACCACTGAAGCTTGCAGAATCACTCGCACTTAAGGATGTCGAAATGCTTGTACTCAATGATGCAGAATCGCTGATTGACGTACTTTCACTTGCTGATTCGCTGTTACTGATACTTGTACTTACTGATAACGAATCGCTGATCGACGTGCTGGTGCTTGTTGACTCACTAATGCTTGCAGATGTTGATTCACTGCTTGACGTACTTGCGCTTGTGGAATCACTGTTGCTTACACTTGTACTACCACTGAAGCTTGCTGATTCACTCGCACTTAAGGAAGATGAAACACTTGTACTCAATGATAATGAATCGCTGATCGATGTGCTCAAGCTTGTCGACTCACTGATACTTGTAGATGTTGATTCACTACTTGACGTACTTGCACTTGTCGAATCACTGTTACTTACACTTGTGCTACCGCTAAAGCTTGCTGATTCACTCGCACTTAGGGAAGATGAAACACTTGTACTCAATGATAATGAATCGCTGATCGAGGTGCTTGTGCTTGTGGATTCACTAATACTTACAGATGTTGATTCACTCACTGATGTACTTGCACTTGCCGAATCACTGTTACTGATACTTGTACTTACTGATAACGAATCGCTGATCGATGTGCTGGTGCTTGTCGACTCACTAATGCTTGCAGATGTTGATTCACTACTTGACGTACTTGCGCTTGTGGAATCACTGTTGCTTACACTTGTACTACCACTGTAACTTGCAGAATCACTCGCACTTAGGGATGTCGAAATGCTTGTACTCAATGATGCAGAATCGCTGATTGACGTACTTTCACTTGTTGACTCACTAATACTTACTGAAAGTGAATTACTTGCAGATATACTTTCGCTTGCCGAATCGCTATTACTTACGCTCGTACTGCCGCTATAACTTGCAGAGTCACTTGCACTTAATGATGTCGAAATGCTGGCGCTCAATGAGGATGAATCACTAAGCGAGGTACTCAAACTCATTGACTCACTGTTACTTAATGATAATGAATCGCTAACTGATGTGCTGGTACTGATTGACTCGCTAATACTTACAGATGTTGAAGCACTAGCTGACGTACTTACACTTGTGGAATCACTGTTACTTACACTTGTGCTGCCACTGAAGCTTGCTGATTCGCTAGTAGACTCACTATTGCTTTCACTAATGCTCAATGACATCGACATACTAATTGAATTTGAGATCGAGTCTGATTCCGATAAACTTTCTGATAAACTCATGCTAGCACTCAATGAATCAGAAATAGATTCGCTGAAACTAATGCTCTCACTAAGCGAAGAAGAATCAGATTCACTAATTGCGACAGATAATGATTCTGATGCTGAAATACTTTCTGATACTGAATCACTCTCTGACAATGATAGTGAAGTGGATTCACTGAGTGATTGCGAGAGTGAAACTGATACTGACTCAGATAAAGATAAACTTTCAGAATCACTTGTACTGTTGCTCAATGATCCAGAAACAGAGGCACTAAAGCTAGAACTATCACTTTCTGAATCTGACTCAGAAACACTAGCTGATATGGATAACGATTCTGATGCTGAAAGACTTTCTGACATTGAATCACTATCCGACAATGAAATCGATGTTGAAATACTTTCAGATAGGGATTCTGATAAAGATTCTGAATCACTAAGCGAAATTGAAAGAGACATTGATTCACTTTCTGAGATAGAGGTCGATGACGAGCCACTCTCTGAGTCCGACACTGAAATAGATTCACTTGTTGAAAGAGACGCTGATTCTGAGTCACTCAATGAGATCGAAACCGATTCTGAATCACTTAAAGAAGTTGAAGTAGAGATTGATGTTGATAATGATTCAGATGTCGAATCATTCATATCAGATTCACTTTCTGAAATAGACGATGACAATGAGTCACTCTCTGATTCTGAAACTGAAACAGACTCACTCATTGATGTAGACATTGATTCTGAATCACTAACAGAGATCGATTCTGATAAAGAGTCACTTTCTGAAATCGATTGAGAAAGAGAAACACTTTCTGATTCTGAAGTAGAAGTAATAATGGATTCTGATAATGATTCACTTCCCGAAACAGACTCTGAAGTAGACAAAGATACCGGATCTTGTTCATAATTGACCGTGAACATCTGAGGTGAAGAATCCATTTGAGATGCTCCATTACTGGTGGTGTCAAAAGTTTGATTGGCAGCCATAGCTTCCGCTAATGTATTGTAGACTACTCCATCTGGTCCTGTAACCGTATAAATATATCCATTTCTCTCTAAATCTGCATCTGTTACACCAAGAGTGATACTTTCGTTTGAAACGCCAGAAGTACCATATTTTCCAACAGTGACTGTTCCCGGGATTTGCTCAAATGCTTCCCCTGTAGCAGGATCTGATTCCGGTTGATTATTTCCAACGACACCGACTTCTTGATAAGACGGATAGAGAGTGATCGTAATAAACTGTTGATCACTATCTGTCGTACTACCATTATTGCTAGTATTATCAAAAACAAATGTCCCTGTTTGATCTGCATAATAACCGGTTTGAGTGAGGTAATCCGCAATTAAATCCTCATAACTTATTTCTTGGCCGGTCGTCCCATTGATGGCAACTGTGCCAGTTTGGTTTTGTAATGGACGACCATCTGAATTAACAAATGTTACGTTGACTGTTTGTGTATCTGCTACAACATAAATAGTGGTTAGACTCGCTCCAGTTCCGACTGTAGTAGATCCAGGCTGTACATTACCATTTAATACTGCACCTGTTGCATAATAGTAACCAGGAGGTAAATTCGTCGAAGTATAGTAACTATTGGTCCAATCAATAACATTCCCGTAGTTTGCAGGAACTCTATCTGTTCCTGAAGCTTCGGTACCAGCATTCATGTACTCAGAAGAAATCACTTGACCTGTCTTAACGTCAACATATTGGTACTGAACCGAATTATTAGCAACACCGTATACATAAATATTATAGGTATAATTGGTGTTTTCCATCGGAACGATCGCAACTGTCGCTTGTCCATAACTATCCCCATTATCAGCATCAGTCGTACTATCTCCACCACTTTGGCCATCATTTTTCGCAGAACTAGCGACTTGGGTACCAATCGCCCACATATAATTATCAGGCATTAGATCATTGGCATACTCCAACGTTTGCAAATCAAGATACTCACCAATGTAATTAACGTCTGGATCAATTGGCATATCAACAGTTTTGATAATATTGCCATACTGATCAACATAGTTTACAGTTACAGTTCCTGGTGCAATAGCAACAGTCGCTAATTCACGGGTAGAAGTATCTACAATATTAGATGTAGTAACATTTCCAGCCGTATCTTTAATGGTGGTTGTCGTACCTGAAATAGTCATCTCTACGAATTTTAAGTTACGGTTTCCTTCTGGAGCAGCGGTTTGGCTACTGCTGCCTTGCCATGTACTAATCTGAGAATTATTCATGACAAATGTTCCCGAACCTGTAATCAATCGGCCAGCCGAAACAGCTCCTGAAGAAGTTAAACGTGCTAAGTGCAATGCTCGCGGTGAAATAAAGCGAATGGTTGCGCCAGAATCAACGTTTACAACAGTATTGGCATTCCATTGTTGCAAATCAAGTACCGTTCCTGCATTAAATGTAACAACCGCTCTATTTGTGACATTCAGCGAGTTAGAACCTACTGTACGCGTAGCCGTCATTTGTAAATTTTGTCCAAAAGTTGCAGTTCGGTCATTTGATTGACTTCCTGAATAACGAGAAAAATCAAGGAGCATTTGGAAGCCGTCTTGCTTCCAGGTTACGTCATCTCCAACAGTGATTGAGTTAAATCCATAATAGACAAGGGGATAGTTGTTACTATTATAGGTACTAAGTTCGTTCCCAATAATTGTCGCTCCATCACCTACTTTAAAGGTATGGTTGAATCCTGTATCACTCGCATTGTTCCCTCGGATGGCCATATAGTAAAACATGGAATAACCAGTGGTACCAGCTGTTCGATTCAACTCTACATGGGATCCGTTAGCGATAGCTACTTCCCCAATTTGCATCAATTCTTGTTTTACATTGGCAACGATTTTGCCTGATAAAGTCACTTGACTATCCTCAGCATCCAGTAGTCGTCGTGGTTGATAAGCAGTATCTGTTCCGCTAACACCATCTCGTCCTTCGAGAGTGACATTATCGATATTGAAGTACCAGTATCCATAACCACCTGTTGCCGACCTTGAATCAATCACTGCGTCCGCTGTACCTGTCCCACTGTCTCCTGAGTTGGTGCCTGACTGCCAATGAATCAAGTTAATATTTGTGATCGTAAAAATAGAACCGCGAACCGTAGAACTTGCCCCTACATTAAACGCTGCTCCTGCCATATTGACTGTAAAACCATTCCCGTCAATAATCACACTCGTTTCGCGCCAACCCAAATCACGAGTTGCCACATTGGTAGCTGCTGTAATATTGGCGGTTACCTCGATATAGGTAATCGAAGAATTTCCATATGCTGCTTTTAAGGTAGCCCAGTCAGTAACTGCGGCATAAGTGCCATTAGCAATAGCGGTTTGCTTATATAAATCTTTATTCTTCACTTGGTCTGGCACATCAACTGTTACTCCAGAAGGTGAATTGGTTTTATTTCCATCATTGATTGCCTGTTCAAATTCTTCTCGACCCATATCCGGATCTGCAGAAACGTTGATTTTAATGATCTGCCCTGATTGAGTGGTGATTGCAAAACTTGCAATCAAGTTATTGGCACTAGCATATTGCTGCGCTGCCCGTATCAAAGATGTACTTGGTGAATTGCCATCTTTGACTACTATTTCTAATGAATTCGTTGTAGTGTCAACCGAAGCTTGTACTTTCTTAGGCACTAATTGATCAAAGAGCTCTTGTGCTTTTTGTGATTCTACTTTATTTTTTTCGGTGACTGTTTGTTTTGGTGGGTTCTTTTGACTTACTGACGTTGAATGAGAGACGCTGGTAGATCGTGACATCGATAGACTAGTCGATTCTGATGCACTTGACGACAACGAACCACTTTCTGAAATAGAGGTACTTTCTGAGATACTCAAACTCTCTGATTCAGACACACTCTCCTCCTCGGAAAGGCTCATTGATTCAGAAGTGCTTTGGGATTCTTCAATAGTGGTAACATTGTTTTCAATTTCTGAATCACTCACACTCTGTGATTCGGTTAAACTAGTTGACTCTGTTGCACTTTGTGACTGGGTAATACTTTCGGATTCAGAAAAACTATCCGATGGCTGTGTGCTTTCAGATTGAGAAGTAGCTTCACTTTCTTGTGTCGATGAAGCCGGTATTTTGGTCGTCGTTTTATTTGCCAAGACATTCTCGGCATTTGCTTCTTTACTTGCATCTAATGGCGGTGTGATTTCTGAAGCATGTGCCACGATTGGCGCGATACTCAATCCAGCAATGCCAGTAAAAGAAGTGATCGTTGCATAGACCCAATGTTTTCCGCTTTTATACATCTTGTAGCGTTCACTTTTATTGGAGCGTAACAACTTTCGATAATTATTCTTTTTACTCATTACGTTTATTTTTCTCCCCTTTCGTAAAAATGTTTTATAAACTTCCCCAAGTCCTATTTATTTAGAAGATAGGATAACTAATTATTTCATAGCTAGTAAAAAAGTTACGTTTTGTCCCAGAATCGGGACAAAAAAAAGCAACCTCTCCAATAGAAGAGGTTACTCCACTTGAAATTCCTGTTGGACAAGCTTTAAAGCAGCTGCGATCGTATCGTCCATATCATAATAGCGATAGCTGGCTAGGCGCCCACCAAACAAACAATTTTTTTGCTGTTGCGCTAATTTTTCATACTTGCGATACAATGCATTATTGCTTTGATCGTTAATTGGGTAGTAAGGAATATCTCCTTTCTTCCACTCTTTCGGGTATTCTTTAGTGATAACTGTTCTTTTTGACACCACTGGACAAAAATGTTTATGCTCAATGATTCGCGTATAGGGCGTTTGACTGTCTGTAAAGTTCATGACGGCTGTTCCTTGGTAATTATCCGTGTTATAGACTTCAGTTTCAAAATGTAAAGACCGATAGGCCAACTCGCCATAACAATAATCGAAATATTGATCAATCATTCCAGTATAAACAATGTTCTTAGAAGAGGCTTCATGTCGTGTGCGATCTGCAAAAAAATCAGTCTCTAAAGAAACATCAATCAGTGGATGTGTAAGCATTTTTTGAATCATTTGTGTATAACCCAATTTAGGTATTCCTTGAAAAATATCCGTAAAATAATTGTTGTTAAAGGTATACCGGATCGGCAGCCTTTTGATAATAAAAGAAGGAAGAAGATCACATTCTCGTCCCCACTGTTTTTCAGTGTAGCCTTTGATCAGCTTATGATAGATGTCTGGTCCGACTAAAGAAAGAGCCTGTTCTTCTAAATTTCGTGGTCTTTTTATTCTTGTCTTTTCAATTTGAGTCATTATTTTGGTACGAGCTTCAGCAGGATTTTTGGTTCCCCACAGTTGGTAAAATGTGTTCATATTAAAAGGAAGATTATATAGCTCGCCTTGATAGTTTGCAATAGGAGCATGAATGTAGGGATAGAATTCAGTAAACTGATTGATATAGTCCCAAATTTTTTTACTCGATGTATGAAAAATATGCGCACCATATTTATGTACGTCGATTCCTGCTTGTTTTTCTGTATAACAATTACCGCCAATATGTGTCCGTTTTTCCAACATTTTCACTGTATGTCCCCGTTTCGCTGCTTCATGAGCAAAAACTGAGCCAAAAAGACCTGTACCAACGATCAAATAATCATAAGCCATTTTTTTCTCCTAAAAACTATTTTCTTTTATTATAGGATTTTGATAAGTCAGAACTATAATTTCTTTTTTTTGAAAAAGAAAATAAAGAAGAAATGACTACCTTCTGTTATCTTAAATGATTGGTCATTGTCTGCACTGAATGAATCGAGGCAACAAAAAAGCTCTGAAATCGCAGCAGCTGACTGTTAAATCAACCGCTACTCTTTCAGAGCAAAGCAATAATCGAAAGATTATTTATTTTTTAAGTTGTAGAAAGCTTGCAAGCCTTTGTATTCAGCAACTTCACCAAGTTGGTCTTCGATACGTAGTAATTGGTTGTATTTTGCAATACGGTCAGTACGTGAAAGAGAACCATCGAATAACGTTGCTTCGCAAGTTATTCCCTTTGATTTCACCAGCGGTTAGTTGCAACAGCACTTAGAAATTTTCTTTTGCTCTTCTTCTCAACGAATGATGATTTATCAGCATTTTCAAGCGAGAAATCATAAATACGTGGTCAGCTATCTACAATCTTTAGATTGCATTTCTTATGTCTCTAGCATCTTATCAAACAATGTCTGAATTTTCCAGTATATAATAGTAGGAACATAAAAATTACTGTTTCTACTTTGCAATACTGGAAATTTTACATAACTGATTATTATTCCTTATATTAGAGATTTGAACATTCCAAATAACTAGTGGATGAATTTTCTCTTATCTTTAGGAATTAAATTGATTAATAAAACTGCTGAAGGGTGATGTTTTTGCATATATTCCGCCACACCTAATACGTGTGCATCTTCTGAGTGATATAATTCTTCTTTTAATTGCTTCATATCAATATGGATATTACTACTTAGAAAATCAATTGCATCTGAAAATTCACTATCTTCATGAAAAGCATCGTAAAAATCGGCAAGCTGTTTACAAGTAACTACTCCATCTAAGGTTAGTTCTATTAATGCTTTTTGGATAACCATCTTGTTTTCCTCTGTTCATTGTTTATACACTTCATTTAGTATTTGAGTCAATTTATTATACTTCTTCAATAAACAATCCAACCCTATTATCTAAAGAATTGCCATCATTAACTTTTTCAGATAATTCATTGATAAATTCTCGTTCGTTATCTTCATTATAAAATTTCAATCCAATCAAACGAACTTCTTCATTTTCGCCAATCACCTCGATATCTGAACCGTTTATTTCATATAGCATCTCTTGTTTCCAAGCGTCATTAGATTCTAAATGTTGTCCTTTCGGTTCAATATAAACTTGATAATTATAATTTTCATTTTCAAGATACAGAATAAAATCAGGCATAAACCCTCGTGGTCCATTAAATTCTGTTAGTTTCAATCGAATTCCTTTTTCATCGTTACGAATAAGATATACTTTTTCATATTTATTTTCCAATGTTTGAACAAAAGTTCCTATCAAATCAACTAATCTCTTTTCCGTCCCATTAACAATAGCATGCGTATATACAAACCAATCTTTTCCTTTCATCGAATGTGGACGAATACGCTGTGTCACTTGACCTGTCTGGAATTTAGGAGAAACTATTTCATAATCTTTCAATACATCTCTAATAGGAACTGGTTTAAATACTTTCAAACCAATCTCTTTTTTATAATTTTTGCGAATTTTCTCTTCACAATACATCAAAAACTTATCAATAATTTCTAATTTTTCAGTAGCCGATAAGTCAACAATATGCTGTCCCTTAGGTAAAGACACCTTTATAGAAACGCCATTAAAATACTGTGGACTATTAATCAATTCTTCTTTTGATTCAAGCAAAGGTAAATAATTTTTCAAATTAGAAAAACGGAAAAAAGGATTTCTTTGTAGAGCTTTTCTAAAGAAACGTTTATCTACATGTAAAAACTCTGATTCTCTCTGGATAACAGTCTCATCATTAATTTTTCCTTGATAATCTGTTTCAACAGTTGAACCTATATATTCGGTTTCCCATTCTTTTGGAATTGTAAATTTATCTAGTGAACTATAGTCTTCAGAAGTCGTTGCTCTACTTTCATTTATAAATAAGTTCCCTTGCTTATAAACTTTCGTATTTTTAAAAGAATTTTTTAATTTCGTTTCAAATATCTCTACTGTTTCATCACTAGAACTAATCAAATTAACAGCATCCATTGATTTTTCAAGATTAGCTAAATAACCTTTTTCATTAATTGTATGATAGTGCAATGTTTCTAAGAAACGTAAATCATTATTCACATTATCAAACCTGCGTTGGTAGCTTTTCTCTCCTTCATATTCAAAAGGGAAATATCTTGCTCCTCTACCAATAAGTTGGGCTTCACTATCTGTTGCATTTCGAGTAACCCCTGCACCTTCAGAAATTCTGACAATATCATAAAGATTTAGAACATCCCAACCTTCATTAAGCTTTGCTACCGCAAAAATAACTCGAATAGGATTATTGATATTTTCCAAACTATTCAGTAACACCGCATTATCTACACTCAACATATTCTTTTCATTAGCATTTAGGATATTTCTAGCTTCAAAATCCTCTTGAATTTCTCGAATTATTCTATCTAAATCCTGTTCTAAATAATAAGAAAAAACTTTATAAAGTGTCGAATTCGATGATACTGTTGTTTTTCTCTGATTAATATATTTAGTTAAACTTTCAACAGACAAATTCTCTATGATAGCATTAAAATCTTGTTGTTTTTGTTCAGAAATTTTAATTTTACTTGATTTGAACATGATAATAGGTTTGAAATAAGAAATACCATTTTCTCTAGCTATTAATTTTCTGTATTGACTTAATAAGAGGGCATCTTTTATTTTTTCATCATCATTTTCTGAAGATTGTAGTCTTAGTACATTTTTGGAATAGCCATCATACATAAATTCGCCTAAATCATATTTATAAAGAATTTTATCGCTATATTTTTGGGAAATATTTTTATCATCCATATTGATTGTTGCTGAAAATTCTAAGAGTTTATTATTCGTTCTCAGATATAACATTTTATTAATAGTATTTTCCCAAGAAGTTTCTTCCTCTTTTTCTTTCTTTGTAGAAGCATTAAAATGATGGGCTTCATCTCCTAATATGACAATATCTTCCTCTTCCAAACTAGCTAAAGAAATACCATTTTCTTTGGGTTTATTTAATTCTCCATGAATCTTTTGAATAGTAGTCAGCTTTAGATAAATAGTATTTTTATCTTTAACAGCAGGAAAATTGTCCACTGCTTGAATCATAATTTGTTCGCCATCAATAAAAATGCCATTAGAATTAAACAAATACTTATTTGACTGTGTATTTAACATATTTTCTTGTGTTTTCTTGATAATCGCATCAGTATTTACAAGGAAAATAAAGTTCTGATAATTGAATTCTTTATATAAATACAACATCAAACTCGCCATTACCATAGTTTTTCCAGAACCAGTAGCCATATTAAAAAGCAAATGTTTTCTTTGAAAACCTGCATCACTAATGCCTGTAATCAAGCTATTGTCTTGCATAAACTGAAATCTTCTAAAGGCTTCTTCTTGATAAGGACGAAGTTCATCTCTTAGATTGGCTTTAACATACTCAGGAACTTCATGGGTATTCATTGCATAAGTGATGGTTCTCATTTCTCTATTTAACCATTCATATAAGCGTTCTTTTGCCATAACTATTCCCCCTCATTGCTATAAAAGCTATGATTAAAGGCTTTATCATCATCAGAAATAATGACGTTCTTATCTTCAATTTCAGAATAAGGCACATATAATTGATTCTTATCTAATGCTTTTTTGAAAATTTCTTTTTGTTCGTCAATAGTTAGGTCATTAAAAGTGATAGAACCCTCTTCTTCATCATGTTCTTTTAACAATTCATTAGTTAATTTTTCTTTATCTAATTGGAAATTTAAATCAGCATTGTTATCTAATTCATCCCATAATTCAGCTAATTCTTCTTTAGTTGATGCTTGGTCAATTTTATTCATATATAATTGATTTAATTCCATCAATTCAGCATAAATAAATGAACCTCCACCTTGCCAATTTACATCTTTAGAAATTCCGCCTTGTTCGCCTTCAATTACTTTTTGAAGCCTTGGAACAGAAACCGTATTGATATAATCCATCTGTTCAATACCAATAAACCTTCTATTCATTTTCATAGCAACAGCTTGAGTAGTTGCTGAACCCATGAAAAAGTCTAAAACTATATCATTTTCATTTGAACCAATATGAATAATTTTTTGAAGTAGCTTTTCGGGTTTAGGTGTTGAAAAAATGGCTTCTCCAAACAATTTCTTTATTTCACTATTTGCTTCTCTTGTAGTTCCAGAATCTTCACCATACCACAAATTCTCTGGCGTTCTACCTTTTTGGTCAGCTAGATAAATTTTTCTGATTATTCCAGAATTGTCACTTTTGAAAATAATTTCCCCAGTTTTTATTTTTTCTTCCATAGTTTTTTCTGACCAACGCCAACCATTATCTGGTGGTAAAATATTTTTCCCATCTGGTGCTTTTATGTTGTATTTCAAAGTTTGTCTTAGATTTGGACTCCTGACATCTCCAGCTCTCCAAAGTCCTTTAGGGTCATTATCAGGATTTTTATATGCCTTATTATCTTTTATAGTTCTTTCAGTCGTGAAATTTGGAAGGAGTGATTTATCTTTTGAAAAAACTATCAAATGATTATAATGTCTTGAAAAAAATCTTTCATCATTTTTACTTTGCTTAGTATGATTCCAAATAACATTCGCTACATAATTTGTGGTTCCAAAAACTTCATCTAAAAGAACATTTATATATCCATTTTCATTATCATCAAAATTTATCCAGATAGTGCCTTCATCAGATAAAAGCTCTCTAGCTATTTCTAGTCTATTCTTTATAAACAGCAACCATGTAGAATGATTAAATCTATCATTATATCTAAATCCATCATTCCCAGTATTGTAAGGGGGGTCTATATAAATTAACTTCACTTTCCCTGCATATCTTTCTTTTAAAGAATGTAAAGCTAGTAAATTATTCCCTTTAATAATTAAGTTATCTTCATTACTGAAAGTATCAACTTTATGTTCTCCATCACCATCATATTTTTTTACATTCACAAATGCTTTAGGTGCTAAAAGGGTATCTATTTCATCTCTTGCGATGACTTCATTATAGAAAACTTCTTCTTTTCCAACATCTTCCTTGGTCATCCCACCTTCTAAAACACAGTCTTTATAAGGAAAATCTAGGACTACATCTGTGTTATATTGAAGATACTTCCCTTCACTTGATAGTCCAATAGTATTTGAATATTTAGTGTAGCTATCTGCCCAGTAGTCTTTATATCTCAAAATATCAATAAATTCTTGCACTTTAAAAATAACGACATCTCCAGCTTTTACTGAATAGTTTTCTCTAATCTTTTGATTTTTCAGTAATGCAGAAATTAACAAAGCATCATAGCTTTTTAAATCATCGATAACTATTGGTCTTTGTAGCTCTTCACCGTTCCAATACTGCGGGAACTCTTTTAAAATCTCTTTTATTTGTTGCATTAATCGAGTATCCATTTTTCAGCTCCTAAATATATTTTTGTCTATTCATTATATCAAGCAGCGTACTATAAGTCATGAAAAAATAAAAAAGTCCTATAATTAGGACTTTAGTATAATTAATAATATCCGAAAAAATCTATCTCTCTACTACTTCATCAAGCGTTTTACCTAGATTATTCTTCCATACTTTCCAACCATTATACGACCCTTTCCCTATAATATCCGCCCCAGTAGATGGTGCAGTAAATGTATAATCTTTTAGAAATTTACCATTTTCATCAATAATCCCAGATAAAATCAATTGTTGTAATAAATTTTGTCTTCTAAATCCTTTATTCGGTTCTGATAGCGTTATGCGGGAGCCCTTTAAAACAGTCATTCCATCTTTAGTATATATTGCCTTAGCGTCTGAACCACGAGCATTTAAATAAAACATTTCTTCTTGGTCAGATAAATTATTACTAGAAACAATGGGAATAAATAATGGATATCCTGAAAATGTTAATAATGTGGAAATCGCATGGAAAACATCTTCTAAATCAGCTTTTCTTGCTTCTGAAACATATGATTGTTTAGGAATATTTTGAGACAATTTATATCTTTCTGACTCTAACGCTTTTTGATAACAATAATTTTCCAAGTATTTTATATCTGCTTTATTTAATTGGTTTGCTTCACTGTTTGTTGTAAAAATGATAGCTACTGACCAATTTTCCTTATTCTTCAAATGATTGTTTAAACGTTCAGATATATCTTCACTTTCTCCTATATAGACACTACTCTCCCCATTTGCTTGAAGATATCCTTCTTCTTCAAATAAAAAATATAATCCATTATAATTTAATTCTTCTCGAAATGATATGGCTTCTTTTATTTCATCACGAGGAATCAGGATAGATTGAACTGTTCTGGTTGGAATATGACTGATTTGAATACTTCTAGTGTCACCACTTGGAAAATAAGTTTGAATCGTAAAAGGACTATTCTTCATAAGGACTCCTTCCGAAGGATAAATATTTTATTGCCATTGTACCATATATTATTTTTTCTTCGACTTCAAGATAAACAAATAATTTATTTTACTATAATTTATCGCCAAATCACACTTAAAAAATGACCCTTTAAAACCCAAACAAAATCAAGGGTTTTCTACTTGTTGACAGAAATCACAAATTACTATAACATTAACGATTTTTATATCTATTTTTCAAAAAACACCTCTCAAATGAAACGAAGAAATAATTGTGGGGAATTATCCACTAACTTCCATCAGAGAGATGTTTTTTGTATCGAAGATTTCCCCAAACTATACTTAAACGGTTATATATCAATGTTTACATATAGTTTTTCAAATTATAAAACTGGTACAAATAAAATTTTCATCTTTCCATCAGACTATGATTTAAGATAATATCCACAGAATCATTTTAGCATTTGAAAGTTCAAAAATATTTTATAGATTTCTACAATCGATTCTATGCTGCTTATTTTGCGTTCTAAGACGTTTTAAATTTTTATGTATAAAATTTTATTGGAAATGATTTCTAACGCTCCCTAGAGATAATACAGGCTACTTAAAACGAACCGCTAGTTATTTTATTATCCAAAAACTTCATTGCTTCATTTCATATAATATCATGTATACTGTTTTTAAATAGAGGTTCATATAGCTTTTATAAGTACTTTCATTTACTGAATTAAAAAGATAGAAAGATAGCGTTTCGTTATATATAAAAACACATAATTACTGATAGAGAGCAAATTTTAGCTACTTTACTGAACCTAGATAGTGCTATTAAGTAAGCAAGATGTACTCTTGCTTACACTAAAAAAATAAATACTGATATATCAATGTTTTACAGCTATTCATATCACACTATTTTTTAGTGTAAATAAGTTGTTGCGTAAAGATATGTGTGAAAACAGTTAGATTACCCTAGATTTTATTGACTTTTATTATCCTACCACTTTACAAATCTAGGAGGAATATACCTTATAGATGTGTAAAATGTTTTCTTTCATTTTTATCAGTGTTTCTAGAGATAAACTATAAAGATTTTCATATCTCGCACTTTTTCTTTTTTTAAGTTACTATTATACTTATACTAACAAAAAACAAATAGAAAGTTGGAACATATAATGAACACTCACCAGATGCAATTTGGATGGACTATCGAAGCCCCTAAGTATTTGTCTATACTAACGAACAAAAATGGATTAGTTGCTATTGTTTCGGAATATGCTACTTTTGGCGACAATCAATCATTATTAATTACGTTATCAGAAACATCTGCTGAAGTGGCAGTAACTCCTCACTATATTTCATCTTTAACGATTTCAACGGATAAAAAGATTAAAATAGCTATCTCGCCATTTTATGAACAACAAATGGTTGAAATTGGAAAAATGAATGGCAATAACTAAACTTAATTTGATATTTATAAATCCATTGAAAGGTACTTATATCTTGATATTGTGGTTCTAAATGACATTAATAATGGAGTTAATTGAGTCTTATAGAAGGTGGTACATAATATGGACGATTACAAGAAAATATTTAATCATATTGAAATGGAAGTCATTGACCTTTCTTATTCTATATCTTTTAAAAAGGGGCAAGAATGTGTTTACTCACCAAGAATTGCTAACTTAATAATCCGTTTAGGTAGCTTATTAGAATCAATAATTAAAGAACAATATGGAGAAACGGATATAAATTATGATGCTGATGACGTTATTAATTCCTTAGGTATAGCGAATAAGACCGTCATAGTATCCAATCCAGGATATAAGCTCTCTCAAAAAAAGTTCACCCCATTTCAAAAAAATCAAGAAAAACTAAATAAGAAAAATACCAACAAACATGCAGTTGGACAAACTCAATATTCATGGAATAATGGCTACCAAAGCTTAAAACATCAATTTTTGCAAATGATGCCTGAATACGGAAATTTAAGATATTTATTTGAAATTTTATCAGCTTTAGCAGTTCTGTTGACAGAGAGTTCAGTGATTTTTTCCAATGTAATAGAAAATGAAGTTGGAAATTATATAGGTTGGAGTCACTCAGCTAGTGGTGGCGTATCTATAAGGAAAAGTTATAATAAAAATGGAGAAATAAACTAGAGACAATAATCTATTTAATCCATATCACCAATTTATCCAAAATGATTTTACCTTTCTAAAGAATTAAACCTTTTTCTTTGATATCTTAGAATTCCAGAGTCTCCGATAACATATAATTTGTATTTCCCATGCCCAACCATAAATTCGAATCTTTCTCCATTTTCTAGTTCAAATAAAAGAAAATAACTAATTGATTGATTTGAAATCCCATTAGCATCAACATTACTGCTACTTCTCATGCTTTTATCCACTAATGTGGCAGGAACAGAAATTTCCGGTGCTGATTCATTCCTTAAGAACTCCATAATTTGATATAAGATTATTGCTATAAAAATTAAGGCAAACAAAGTAAATAGAAAATCCATATAGTTACGCTCCTTTTTCATTTTTTCGAAATTAAGAAAATACAAAACTGCTATATCAGAATAACAAATTAATTATACAATAAATTATTTCGTTAGACATCAATACCAAAAAACATATTTTTTAGCTCAAAAAATATTGCGTTTCACACCAAAAAAACGACCTATAAAAAAGCCTTATTTATCAAGGGTTTCATACTTGTTGACAAAAATACAAGATTACTGTAATATCAACAATTTTTATATCTATTTTTGAAAAAACACCTCTCAGACGACGCAAAATTTTTTTTGTGGGGAATTACTCACTTCCTGCTCAATTCAAGGTGTTTTTTATATGTAATTCATTCTGAGATACAAGATAAACATTGATTTATCAATGTTTACTCTATATTTGTTTAGACTAAGATTTCTTTAAAAGATACACGATATTTTTGTTCAATACCGTATATACATTATTTATATATTTTCAATCTAATTTAAAATATTGTTTAAATAATTCTGGAAAACAAAAAATACTAAATTGTATAATACAATCAATCACCCAATATATTGAATCGAGTCTATGCTGCCTGATAGGTGTTTTAAGGCGTTTTAAAATTTTATGTATAATTTATCGAAAATGGTTTGCAAAGCTCTAAGAAACAATATCAAGCCTATAAAAATGAATTTCGAGTTATTTTAATATAATATTTATAGTTTAGAATAAATTATATGCTTTATGATATATTCTTGTTTTGATGATGTTTAGTGATGATTTTCTCAAAAGATATTTAAATTAGAATCCATGAATAATTATAACTATTTCGTTATATTTAAAAATTCTAGGAAGCAAACTTTTGCTATTTTACTAAACCTATCCAGATACTCTATTAAGTAAGCAAGTTAGAGACATGCTTATTTCCAATAACAAAAAGTGCGTATTAAAAGTAAGATTTTCATTCAAATCATTCTAGAAAAAAGGCAAAAATTTTAAGGTCGGTAAATATGAGCCTAGAGATTTTTATTAAAAATGCGTATCAAAAGTGTATTTTTCATTCATTTTCTTCTAGAAAAAGGGGAGATATTTTAGGGTAGGTAAATATGACCCTCCATAAGATATTATATCTAGTATCATATTTGCCTACCCTCAAATAACCCTTGAGTTTACTATTCTTTTATCATCAATTTCTTACTTTCAATACGCACTTTTTATACTTCATTTATTACTTATAGAATATTACCTTAGAAGAATATTGCTCTGTTAATCCTAATTCTTGATGTAATCCCTTAGTTAACTTTGTTCGTTTTAAAGAATATTTATTTATAATATCTGCTCTAACCTTATTATACTGTGGACGAATACTAGCTATCTTTTGCTTTTTATTTCTAGCCAATTTAGATATGAGTTCTTTTTCAAACATATATCCTTTAGAATCCAACTCTTTCATCAAGATTTTTACGATTGATTTTTCTAATTGAATACTTTTATTTGTTAGATTTGTGTCTTGTCTACTCATTTTTATCAAGCCTTTATTTACCAAAGGTTTATAAGATTGAGGAAAATCTCGATTTGCTTTTTCTTCCCCAAACAATCGATAAATCAATTCATAACCTAAACTATCAATAGTGACATTGTTACGTTTTAAAATTTTCCCAATTTCTCCCATATAATCTTTATGCTCTTCTACAAGTAAATTGGGCTGATATATATTGCTGGTTCTTACTTTGTTATCATCCTGTTTTTGTTCTAAAATCACTCGATTGTATATTTCTTCTGCAATCAATTCTTCCGGAACTTTTTGAATGATTTCTGTTACTACAATCACATTCAGAATACGTTTTGTTTTATTTATAGAAATTCTCTTATTCAAACTTCTTGATAACATTTTCGTCAACGTTTCAATACTATAATAATTTTGGATTTTCAAATTACCCTCAGAATCCTCATAAACGTAATCAAACATATATTCAAGCACAAGTGGAATTTCAAGAATATATTTCTTCAAATAAAAATATAGTTCGGGATATTTTTCCGCTATTTTCCCATTCAACAATTCCTTTTTAAATAAGTTAGCATTCAATTTCATTTTACCTAGGTCAGAATCCATAGTAATTTTTGAATTTGTGATGTAAGTCAACAGTTGAATCACTTCAAAATTGTCTTTTTTCAGAAATTTACAAAGTAATCCCTTAATGTCAGTAGTTATCTGGTTATTTTCACTGAAACATTTATAAAAGTAACTGCCTGTTGCTTCAGAAAAATAAATACTTGCACTAGGGTTCTCCTCATCGTGTAGAATATCTATAAATGGGTTATCTTCTGGCAATTCTAATAATTCTCTTAAATCCAGTGAGCAAAAATGATTGACAGCACTATATTCATCAGGAAAAACCCCACTGTAATTATCCCCAAGTTTGGCTTTCACAATGTCGTATCTGCCTAACTTTAATAATTCATAATTCGATATCGATTCATCAATTATTTCGCCACGTATAGCTTCTAAGCCTCTAGGAATAATTGTTTTTCTTCCCTCTAACAAATCAGTAGTATCTAACCGATTCCCCCAGTCAATGACCTCAAATCCACTATTGCTTCCGAAAAATATTCTGCTCGTTTGCCCAACGCTACCATCAGCTTGCGGATATTTTTTAAATAGCTCTTGATAAATTTCTTCTATTTCATTATTTGAAGTAATCAACCTATCAAGATGAAATACTACTCTAAATTTATCAACCTTTGAATCAGCATCACTAAAGGTTTGATAGATAAAACAAGCATTATTTTGCATAAATATATCTTGTTCTAAATCGTCAATGGTATAGATACTATTTCCATCTTTGTTATCAAAATCAAGCATTACTAACTCTTGACCAACAATTGGTGTATATTTTGATAATTTTTGTTCCGATAATTCAGCTAACACCACTGTTTTTCCTTTTTGAGTTAATTCTATTGCAAGTTCTTCTAAAGAGATATCTACTAATTCTTGTAAAATTGTTGCAGAAATTGCTTTAATCAGTGTTGCATCAGGTTTTGTATCATTTACAATACTACTTACATATAATCTCATATTCTACTTACTCTCCTCAATCAATAACTTCCCATATTTTTCAATCAAAAATCGTTCTAAAAAAAACAGTTTCTCCACACTAAGTGTTTGTTTCCCTTTTTTAAAATTATGTAGGTTTTGAATCTGAATATCTAATTGCCTTGCAATAAACGTCATTTTTACACCATACGTTTCATCTAAAATATCCAACCAGTCCCTCAAAATCCCCCTTTTTTCTTTCAGTTTCAATTCCATTATTTTTTCTTGTGTCATTAAGAAACCTCCTAGACCTATCTATTATTTTATTAATAATGTTTACCGGGACTATACCATCCTCAACGACTGAAGTAAAGTAAACATCTCACTTTCTGACAATAAAAATTAATTGGTGTATTTTTTAAAAAATATGCTTTATTTTATATGATTCTTTCCATAGTCTTCTCAGAGAAACAAAAAATGTTAAAAACGTCGTCATATCAATGTTTATCAGAAATTTAGAAATATGCATATACTAAAAAACACCTCTCAGATTCATTCTAGCGGGTAATTCCCCACAAAAAAAGTTTCGTGTAGTCTGAGAGGTGTTTTTCAAAAAATTGTGCTTTAAAACGTTGATATAACAGTAATCTTGTATTTTTGTCAACAAGCATAGAATCCTTGATAAATAAGGGTTTTTTGAAGGTCATTTTTTAAGTGGTTTTTATTGTAAATTTTGAGCAAAAAAAGAGACATGATTTTACTCACATCTCCTCCAACATTTCTGCATTAATTTTATCCATGTATTTATTCCACAGTTTAATCACTAAATCCTCTGAAAACAGCAATTTTTCCTGTTCTTTATCAGACAATTTTTCAAATTCACTATATAATTCATTTGCTAATTTATTTAAAACAACTTGGGGTATGGTTACGTAGGCTTTCACAAATGTTCGTTTCACCTTATTTTTCACATATTTCTTCTTGTCTAATCTATTCATCCACATCATCCGTTGTGATTTCCAACCATTGCCCTAAATCATCATTTATACGAAAAGTAAATAGAGCATTTTCAATTTTCCCTATCTTTTGAATCTTTTTATCAAGAAAAATCAAGTCAGATTCTTTTTCATACTTTTCTTTGTCATCAATAATTTGTTGATTCCATTCTGATATATCTCCTGCTAAAGCTTCTTCCTCACTCTCAGAAACACTATACGTTTGCATATACAAACTCATCGGACTGTATGTTGGTAAGCCAAAATCTTCTGGGACTACATACCCTGTTCTTCTAAATTCATAATTTCCTCTAGCGAAATAACCCTTTTTTAGTATTGCAGAATATTGACCTTCAAAGGGAGTTGCATTTAAAATTTCTACTTTTCTTGGAACATTTCCTCTCACTTTTGTTACTAAATAGGCAAAATCTTGCGGTGATAAGTCATTCGTAATTAAACTTGAAACATATTCACTGATTGTTGAGTAACCGCCTCTATACGAATCTTTGTTTTGCTCTGTTAAATCCAATTCAAAAGCAATATCAGAACTAGTTGTGAAAAAACTATTTTCTTTTGCAAACTTCGCATAATTATCAACATCATGTTTTTTCATATAATTTTTAGGGACTGCTATCCAATAAAGGTGCTCATCCACAAATTCCTTCCTCAACAATTCTTGAAATCTATAGGGGTCATACGGATATTGACCTTCCCCTGTATTTACAAATTTCATGATTTCTGGTTGAATAGCTTCTTTTAAATCAATCGTATATTCAACTTTGTCTTCTGAATCTAACGATAGTTTAGTCAACTCATCATTTTGAGAATTGTATAGATAATATTCCATTTTCTGCCGTTTATTTTCATCAATATACTCTTTTTCAAACTTAAATGTCATCACTAATTGACCTTCTTCATTTGAATAAGTTTTATCTACTGCAGAAAACGGTCTTAAATATTTTGTTTCTTCAATGGTTAGCTCCCTTTTCAACTCTTTTTGTTTTTGAACATACGTGAAAGCTCCCCAACTAGAAATTAAAACTGCTCCTAATATTCCTATACCAACCTTTGCACGTTTACTTAGTCCCATAAAATCCACCCTTTTCTTCAAGTAATCAGAGGTAATAAATCAACGTTTTTGCCACAATAAAATAAGACCACCATATCAACTACAGAAATGTTGATATAATCGTCTTTTGTATGTATTTTATTTTTTTATGCAGTGTCGGTAAAAAACGTTGATTTATTGCCGGTAAAATCTTGCTTCCCTCTAATAATGGTACCCTTAGATTGATAATTTATCAAGTCTCATTTTCTTGAAAGACCTTCTTTTTTAGCAATGTTATAAACAGTTTTTTCAGATACACCACATTTTTCTGCAATTTCTTTTAAAGATAGATGATTCCCCTTATATAAAACAATGATTTTTTTACGCTTACTTTCTTTTATTGGTGGTCTCCCCAATGGCTTATCACTGTTTGCTAGTGCTTCTTTTGTTCGTATGCTAATGCTCTCCGCTTCAAACTCAGCTATTGCTGCTAACACCGTGTAAAATAGTCTGCCAGTTGCTGATGAAGTATCAATTGCTTCTTGGACACTCTTTAAGTGAATCCCTTTTTGATTAAGCTCAGACATTAAATTTACTAATTGTTTCGAGGAACGACTCAACCTTGATAAATTGTAAATAAGTAAAGTGTCACCTTTTTTCAAGCAATTCAACGCTTTCTCTAGTTCTGTTCGATTTTCTTTTCGCCCACTGATTTGTTCAGAAAATAATTCATCTGGCTCAAATCGTTCTAATGCTTTTCGTTGTACTTCCAATCCTAGGTCTTGTGTATTTTTACTTGTGCGTATATAACCAATAGTCCTTGTCATAAATGGTTTCCTCCTTTCCTTTTTCTTAGTTTAGTTTAAATAAATAATTTTAAATACAAAAATACCCTGACTAACTGGGGAATAGTCAGGGCAATTGAAAAACACTTAAAGATTTAGAGGTCATTATAAATGGTTTTTCGTCAAGGTAACTATATTATCTCATCAAATATAACGTTTGTCTATAAAATAAATCATGCCTTTACTTTTCTATTATATCCCCTTAAACAAAGCACTAATTGCTTATTTATCAAATTATACACAGCATTTCTATACACTGGAAATTTGTAAAAACACTCAGAGTTGATATAATAAAGAAGTGATTAAAATAACATAAAGGAGGTATTATTAATGACAAATGGAAGCTCACAAGGACTATTTGTAGTTGTAGCAATCGTAATATTCGGTATTTTTGTATTCTTGAGTTATTTACTGTTTAGGGACATTATGAGTCCTAGTTTATCAGGGATTTTCAAGGATGGTTTAGAGCAAGCTGAAAATAATTTGATAAATACGGCAACTGACAATCCCATAATAAATTCTGAAATATCCATTGAAATCAGCGACTTGAATTTCAATTTTAACAAATTGGATTTTGATAGCCCTACTTTCCCGAGGCTATCAGAGAATATCAATGTGACAATCAAAAATCTAACAGACAAGGAATTATCATATAAAGTAAAATTTTCAGCTGAGGGTAAAGGTTTATTTATCGGAGATATAGATACAACTGATATTAATTCAATTTATGCAACCGAATTAGAAAAAACAATAAAATTAAAGCCAAACGAAGTACATCAATTTGATTTTATTGGCATATTAAATGCTCATGAATATGAGTCTAGTAGACCTGAAACTTATAGTATCAACTCCTCAGCAACCAAAATATAAATTATTAAATTTTTTTTGGCTAGTAAAGAGCCGTTATGCTAGACAAACTCCAAAATCATCATATCGGTAAATTTATATAGATAAAAATAAAATAATCAATACAATTGTCTTTTATACAGAGAAAGGAGGTTAATAATGACAAATGGAAGTTCACAAGGACTATTTGTAGTCGTAGCAATCGTAATATTTGGTATTTTTGTTTTCATAAGTTATCTATTATTTAAAGATACTCTTAAACCAAGTTTAGCAAATATCTACTGTGATGCATTTGAACAAGTTAGTGGAAATACTCATTTATTAGATGGTAATGAAGGGAACTGTGAAGGGAAATTTCATAATTCATTTGAAGTTAAAGGTTATATAGGTATTTGGTTTCAAAACGTATATGCCGTTCCAGATATTTGGACACCTGATAATACAGGTATGAGAACAATTAATTTGAAGAAATTGAGTAGTGTTAGTATGCCTATTATAGAAGATGGTTATGTATTGATAGATGCTATTTCAGACAATAACGTTGGCGTTAAACAGGAAGCCATAGACAAAGGTTTTGGAAACAACCAAAATAGAAGCACCACTATTGACATAAACGGTGTTAGTTATAGATTTAGTGAGGTATCTTACGGTAATGGTTATTATAAATTGAGTGAAGGTGCTAGGATGAAGGTTAATGCAATAAATCATATTAAAATTACTTATACAAATGTTCATGGTGGAAAAACTACCTATAACATTCAAGTTAGAATAATAAATGAGTAAAGTCTATTAATAAGCTAAGACGAGCAAATAATGTGTATAGGGGTATGAATTATTTGTTCGTCTTTCTTGTCCCCAAAGTCAAATACCTTTCTTTCATATCACCATTTTCTTTGTCAACAATTCTAACTATGTCATTCAAATTTCCATCATTAGTTTCAGGATGGTATAATTTAGATATATAGTAAATTGAAAATGGATAATTACGAGATGGATACTTAAGAGAAATTTCTCTTTTTTCTCTCAAGTTTTCTCCCCCTACATTATCCTTACATCAGCAATTTTCATACCTTACATTATCCCTGCATCAACCCTACATAAAGTGCTTTTTCGATTTTATGGATGATAACTTTTAGATAACTTTCGTGATAACTTTTTGAAAACTCGGTGATTTTTGATGAAGTTTTACAAATTTTGAATGGAAACCTCCGTGAATTTTTCGAAACAGCAGCTACCTAAAAAAATTTCTAAAATTTGAACAAGAGATTCCTTACTATGTAGGGGTCACAAAATTGGATTATTTCGACCTTTACCAACTATATAAAAATGGATACTTTTGAGAATGAAAATTATTGAAAAAAATATGTAAAAAATTATTGGAGGGAGTGAATTTGAAAAAATATATTGTCAACAAAAGAGCAATTGATAGTGATGAATTATTACAACTAATTATGGAATCTAATGGGATTTATGAATCCACCTTAGAAAAACTGCTACAATGTAACAGAATCAGCTTAGAAGCTCGTTTAAAAACTTTAAAGAAGCGTAAATGGATTTCTAAAAAGAAGCTATCTAAGCACTTCTATTATTCTAAGAAGTTTGATTTAGACAATTTAAAGCACTTGGACTTACAAGCCAATGCCTTACAAAAAATGTTAACACTAGGCTTTAAAACCAATAAACTTTCAATAGCTACGAATCAACAAAAACAAGTGACTGCTTCTTTTTATAGTTCTGTAA
>Ga0308156_1001636_pt1 | contig 24520 bp, 21 predicted proteins | sample PhyAR2_FD_201041 | JGI IMG/M metagenome (GOLD analysis project Ga0308156, IMG submission 201041) | Phyllosphere microbial communities from UC Gill Tract Community Farm, Albany, California, United States - DLSL A.R2 | ecosystem: Host-associated > Plants > Phyllosphere > Unclassified | place: USA... | reverse complement strand
GCAGGTCGCTAATATAGTCCTGCTCGGAGAGATAAAAGCCCGGCTTTTTCATTAACACGCTGAATTCGGCGGGCTTCTCGCCCTGCCACCAGGCGGGCGCGGTATATTTAAGAATGCAGGCAACCTGTGAGTAGCTGAGGTTAAGTTGCAGCAGCGTATGAACCATACGAATCGCCTGCGCATTGCCTTCAAAGTGGCACAAATCCTGTCGAATCATCGCGTTTAGCTGATCGAAGGCGCGGCGTTGCATCTCGCCTTCTACCCCGGCCACCAGCGGATCAACCAGTTCAGCCGGCAGATTATCTTCAAACCAGTCGTTGATCGCCGCCTCACCAAAATGCCCGAACGGGGGATTCCCCACGTCGTGCATCAGACAGGCCATCTCAATCAGGCTCTCAAACGCGCCTTCCAGCTCGTCCAGTCCATATTGCGCCAGTCCGCCCTGCATTTTCAGGGTCTGCAGGATCTCCTTGGTGATATAGCGTCCGGTCTGCTGCACCTCCAGCGAATGTGTCAGCCTTGAACGCACCGCGGCATTGCGCTCCAGCGGAAACACCTGGGTTTTTTGCTGCAAACGGCGAATCGCTGCGGAGTTAATAATCCGTCCACGATCGCTCTCGAAGTGGCGGGTAATGTAATATTCCCCCTCCGGATCTTTTCGACTGGTATAAGGGCGCGAGAAGCTGATCTTCTTCCTGAAATTGATCGCTGACATTCATTACCCCTTATTTTTTGGTGAATTAATCCCCTGTTAGCCATGGTAGACTATGCCTTAAATTATGACTTTTTACATTAGCGGGACTCACTATGAAAGCAGGCATTATTGGTGCGATGGAGCAGGAAGTTACCCTGCTGCGCGACAAAATCGAAAACCGTCAAACTTTATCGCTGGCTGGCTGTGAAATTTATACCGGCGCCCTGAATGGCGTTGAAGTTGCGCTGTTGAAATCGGGCATTGGCAAAACCTCCGCCGCGCTGGGTACCACCCTGCTGCTGCAACTGTGTAAGCCAGACGTGGTGATCAACACCGGTTCGGCTGGCGGCTTAGCGGCTTCGCTGAGCGTGGGCGATATCGTGGTATCAGAAGAAGTGCGCTATCACGATGCCGACGTCACGGCTTTTGGCTATGAGCCGGGTCAGATGGCAGGCTGCCCGGCAGCCTTTGTTGCCGACAGGGGTTTGATTGCAGCAGCCGAAGCCTGCATTAAGCAGCTCGATCTGAATGCGGTGCGTGGTCTGGTGGTGAGCGGAGACGCCTTTATCAACGGCGCCGAGCCGCTGGCGCGCATTCGTCAGCAGTTTCCACAGGCTATTGCCGTGGAAATGGAGGCCGCAGCTATCGGTCACGTCTGCCACCAGTTCCAGGTGCCTTTTGTGGTGGTTCGTGCCATTTCTGACGTCGCTGATCAGGCCTCGCATCTGAGCTTTGATGAGTTCCTCAGCGTCGCGGCTAAGCAGTCGTCGCTGATGGTGGAGAACCTGCTGGCGCGTCTGGCGCGTGGCTAAAACTCTGCTGTTCTGCTGGCTGCTGCTGATCAGCGGCAGCCTGCTGGCTTCCCCTCCGCGCGTTATCACCCTCGCGCCCCATCTGACTGAACTCGCCTTCGCCGCCGGCATTACGCCGATTGCGGTCAGCGCCTGGTCCGACTATCCGCCGCAGGCGAAACCGATTGAGCAGGTAGCCAACTGGCAGGGGATTAACCTCGAGCGTATTCTGCAACTGAAGCCGGATCTGGTATTAGCCTGGCGTGGCGGCAATCCGCAGCGACAGATCGACCAGCTGCAGCAGCTCGGGTTGAAAATCGAATGGATCGATCCGGTCACGCTGGATCAGATGATTGCCACACTGGAAAAACTGGCGCAGTGGAGTCCGCATCCTGAACAGGCAGTTAAGGCCGCGCAGCAGTTGCGTCAGCAGCAGGCCGCACTGCGCCAGCGCTACGCTCACCTGCCGGTGGTGCCGCTGTTTTTACAGTTTGGTCAGCAGCCGCTGTTTACCGCCGCAAAATCGACCTTACAGAATGAGATCATTGAACTGTGTGGCGGCAGGAATATCTTTGCCGACAGCCGGGTCAGCTGGCCGCAGGTCAGCCGTGAACAGGTACTGATGCGGCATCCGCAGGCGATTGTGATCGGCGGCAGTGACCACCAGGCTGACAACGTCCGGACCTACTGGCAACCGCAGCTCAGCGTGCCGGTGATTGCGATTAATGATGACTGGCTCAGCCGTCCCGGCCCGCGCCTGTTACTGGCGGCAAAACAGCTGTGCGCTGCGCTGCATCCCGCACAAAAATCCAACTAATCGATTAAAGAAACAGCCTTTTTTGCCGTTAATCAAGATATGAGACGCGCGCGCCACGTATGCTCGCCGTCCTTTTTAGCGCTTAGCGCTTTTTGAACAACACCAGGAACTTTACATGACCAGAGCACTGCTACTGGCGATGGGGCTGCTGATCCCGGCGTACACGCTGGCGGGATCGGTCACCGGCTCTATTGGCGTCAGGCTTGTCATCTTTTCACGCTGTGAAATTCACAGTCCTGCTGCGCAGGCTGTGCCGCAGATCGATTGCGGCAGACAGGCAAGCGCGCAACCGCGGGTGACACGCAGTGTCATTCAATCAGAGGGGAATCAGAGACGGAACCATCAGCTGGTAACGATAGAGTGGTAAACGAGGCCGTCAGGAAGACGGCCTGCGTCATCAGATACTGAAAGAAGAACCACAGCCGCAGGTGGTTTTCGCGTTCGGGTTAGTGACGATAAAACGCGATCCTTCCAGCCCTTCGGTGTAGTCCACCGAGCCGCCCACCAGATACTGCAGGCTCATCGGATCGACCACCAGCGAGACGCCCTGCTTCTCAATGGTCATATCGCCGTCATTCATCTGGTCATCAAAAGTAAAACCGTACTGGAAGCCGCTGCAACCCCCGCCGGTGATATAAACGCGTAATTTCAGCGCCGGGTTCTCTTCGTCGGCAATCAGGTTCTTCACCTTGGTGGCTGCTGCGTCGGTAAACTGCAACGGCAGTGCTGCTACATCATCACTCATGTTTTACTCCGCTAAACGTCCAGGTCAGAAAACGACCTTAATACCGCTATTATCTGCCAGCACCTCAGCGCAATCAAGCTCTGCCCTTCGCACTCTGTGCCGCTTTCACTAAGGTTAAGTATAGCGGCTGGTGAAACCGGCTTTCGTCTGCTGCGCCTCTTCCGTAGAATGGCGCGATATTTTTATGAACCGCTGGAGCCGAAAATGAGTAAGTCCGAACAACTGTTTGCCGAGGCACAACGTCTGATTCCGGGTGGCGTAAACTCGCCGGTACGCGCATTTACCGGTGTGGGCGGCGTTCCGCTGTTTATCGAACACGCCAACGGTGCCTACCTGTATGACGCCGATGGCAAAGCCTACATTGATTATGTCGGATCATGGGGCCCGATGGTGCTGGGGCACAATAACGCCGGGATTCGCAACGCGGTGATTGAGGCCGCTGAGCGCGGTCTGAGCTTTGGCGCACCAACGGAGATGGAAGTCACCATGGCGCAACTGGTGTGCGAACTGGTGCCGAGCATGGAGATGGTGCGCATGGTCAACTCCGGTACCGAAGCCACCATGAGCGCCATTCGTCTGGCGCGTGGCTTTACCGGCCGCGATAAAATTATCAAATTTGAAGGCTGCTACCACGGTCACGCCGATCATCTGCTGGTCAAAGCGGGTTCGGGCGCATTAACCCTCGGCCAGCCCAATTCGCCAGGCGTCCCGGCCGATTTCGCTAAGCATACCCTGACCTGCACCTACAACGATCTCGATTCGGTCCGCGCCGCCTTTGAACAATACCCGGAGGCTATCGCCGCGATCATCGTTGAGCCGGTGGCCGGCAACATGAACTGCATTCCGCCGCAGCCAGACTTCCTGCCGGGCCTGCGGGCGCTGTGTGATGAGTTTGGCGCGCTGTTGATCATTGATGAAGTGATGACCGGCTTCCGCGTGGCGCTGGGCGGTGCGCAGGAGTATTACAACGTCCGTCCTGACCTGACCTGCCTCGGTAAGATCATCGGTGGCGGTATGCCGGTTGGCGCGTTTGGCGGTCGTCGTGAGGTGATGGCGGCGCTGGCTCCAACCGGTCCGGTCTATCAGGCTGGCACGCTGTCGGGCAACCCGATCGCCATGGCAGCCGGTTATGCCTGTCTGACCCAGATAGCGCAGCCCGGCACCCATCAGACGCTGGATGCCCTGACCCGCAAACTGGCGACTGGCCTGCGTGATGCGGCGCAGCAGCAAAATATTCCGCTGGTGGTCAACCACGTTGGCGGGATGTTTGGCCTGTTCTTCACCGATGCTGACAGCGTGACCTGTTACGCCGACGTGACCCGCTGTGATGTTGAGCGTTTCAAAACTTTCTTCCACCTGATGCTGGAAGAAGGCGTCTACTTTGCTCCGTCGGCCTTTGAGGCTGGCTTTATGTCGCTGGCCCACAGCGAGGAAGATATTCAGCGCACCATCGACGCCGCACGTCGTTGCTTCGCGAAGCTGTAAAATGGGTAATAAGACCGGCTGAGGCCGGTCTTTTTTAGCCTGAACGTCGCAGCAGCCAGATGAAGTAAGGCGCGCCGAGAAAGGTCGCCATCAGCCCGGCCGGAATCTGATCCGGAAACGCCAGCATCCGCCCGCACCAGTCCGCCAGCACCATCAGTCCCGCCCCAAGCAAGCCTGACAGCAGCAACTGCGGTAATGCCCGACGGAAGCCCAGCATCCGTGCCATATGTGGTGCCATCAATCCGACAAAACTCAGCGGGCCGATGGTCAGCGTGGCGCTGGCCGTCAGCGCGGCTGCCAACAGCAGCAGGCTGAGGCGGGCCGGGGTTAACGCCATGCCAGCTGAGCGTGCCGTGGCACTGCCGAGCGGCAGCAGCGTCAGCCAGCGGCTGGCCAGCGGAGCCAGCGCTACCAGCAGCAGCGCGCAGCCAGCGCTCTGTATCGCCTGGCTGGCACTGATATTGTAGGTTGAGCCGGAGATCCAGCTCAGCAGGCCGCCCATGCGCGGATCGCCACTGGCCAGCAGCAGCATCAGCAGCGTGACAAACGCGCTGTTCAGCGCCATCCCCGCCAGCAGCATCCGCTCCGGTGAAAAACCGCCACGGCTGGCCACCAGCATAATCACCATCAGGGTCAGCGCCGCGCCGATTGCGCCGGCTGGCAGCAGCCACATCAGCGCATCGCCGGGCACCAGGAACATCATCACCACCACACCACAGGCGGCACCGGAACTGATGCCAAGCACTTCCGGGCTGGCCATCGGATTGCCGGTCAGCCGCTGGATCAGGCTGCCCGCTACGCCCAGCATCAGGCCGGTCACCAGCGCGGCCAGTACCCGCGGCGCGCGCCACGGCAGCAGCTGATGGAGCATATCGCCCGCAGACCAGATCCAGCCCTGGGCATTGCGGCCAAACGCCAGGCCGCCCCACGCCAGCAGCGCCAGCGCCAGCAGGCCAGTCAGCACCCAGCGCAGCAGATGCTGGCGCTCGGCCGGAACGTTATCCCCCTGATCCAGCGCCGGTGGCACCGAACCGGTACGCAGCCGCGGCAGCAGCCACAGCAGAATCGGCACCCCCAGCAGCGCGGTGGCGGTACCGGTCGGAATCTCGCGCCAGTGAACGCTTAGCCACTGCACGCACCCATCCGCCAGCCACAGCAGTAGCGCGCCGATCAGCGGTGCCAGCAGCATGCGGCTGAGTAACCGCCGGCCACCCAGCAGCTTCGCCAGCAGCGGCGCAAACAGCCCGATAAAGCCGATAATACCGGCGGCATTAACCAGCTGTGCGCTGAGCAGGATCGCCAGGGCCAGGCCGCCAATTCGCGCCAGCGACAGCGCCAGTCCCAGATTTTTTGCCACGCCATCATCCAGCCCCATCAACGTCAGCGGACGCAGCAGTGCCAGCGTCAGCAACAGCGCCAGCAGCAGACGCGGCCAGAGTTGCAGCACGTTTTCCCAGCTCATCTGATTCAGCGCACCGGTGCTCCACAGGAACATGTTCTGCAACTGGTCGTGATTGAAGATGGCGAAAATCTGGTTCACCGCGCCGCTGTAGAGACTCAGCACCAGGCCAGCCAGAATCAGGGTGACCGGCGACAGACGTTTGCGCCACGCCACGCCAAACACCAGCACGCCAACCACCACCGCCCCGATCAGGGCAGCAAACTGCTGGGTCACCGCGCCGCCGGGCAACTGCCACAAGGTCGCCACGGTGATGCCGAGCTGTGCGCCAGAGGAGACGCCCAGCGTGGTCGGTTCGGCCAGCGGATTACGCAGCACCTGCTGAAACAGCAAGCCGGCTAATCCCAGCCCGGCACCCACCTGCAGTGCCAGCACCAGCCTTGGCAGCAGGCTGTAGTGAAATACCATCTGCGATACGTTATCGGTGGCAGGCGACCACAGCGCCTGTGACCACTGCGCCAGCGGTAACGCCTGCTGCAGGTTAACCAGCGTCAGGCCAAGCGCCAGCAGAAACAGCAGGCTGAGCAGCGCCGCAGGGAACAGAGCATGGCGCATCAGTGCGTCTCCAGCGCGCGTTCCAGCACGCGAACAAAGTGCAGTGCCGACAGCGTCGCACCGTAATACCAGACCGCCGGTACGCGCTGAAAGCGTCCGGCACGCACAAACGGCAGCGACTGCCACAGCGGGCTGCGCATCAGCTGCTGCATATCTGCCTCGTTATCATGATCAAAGCAGATGACATCCACATCGCCCAGCGGGGCCAGTTGTTCGATCCCAACCACCGCACTGCCCCAGAAGTTAGTTTCGCCCTGCCAGCCATTCTTCAGGCCCAGCAGGGTCATGATTTCAAGAAACAGGCTGTTTTTACCGAAGGTGATAGCATGACGGCTGTCGAGCAGCGACATCAGCAGCAGCGTCCGTCCGGCGTAAGGTGCCAGACGCTGACGTGCTGCGGCCAGCTCGCTGTCGACCGCGCGCAGGTGCTGCTCTGCCCTGCGGCTCAGCCCCAGCTGCGCAGCCAGCTGACGTAACGAGGCGCGCGCGGTGCTGAACGGTTTACCATCACCGCTGTTGAGGTCGAACCCCATAATCGGCGCGATGCGCATCAGTTTCTCTTTTGAAGGGCCGTAGCCATTGGAGCAGAGGATCAGCGACGGCTGCATCTGCGCCATCAGCTCAAGGTTAGGTTCGGTGCGCAGGCCGACGTCAACCACACCGGCGGGCAGTGACGGCTCACCGACCCAGATGTTGTAATTGTGGAGATCCGCGACCCCATAGGGCGTAACGCCAAGCGCCAGCAGCAGTTCGGTGGGTAACCACTCCAGGGCAATAATGCGCGACAGGTCGGGCGTGGCGGCCTGCAGCGGCAGGCTGCGGAGCAACGGGGCAGCCGCCAGTGCCAGCATCAGCCGACGGCGTAACAGATCGGGCATGAAGCCATCCTTAGTAGACAAAACTGACCGGGGCACCGCCCTGCGGGTGCGGTAAAATGCCCATCGGGATGCCATATATCGTCCCGAGCACCTCAGCCTGCATCATCGTCTCTGGCCCGCCTTCGGCGATCAGTGCACCCTGACGCAGCGCCACCAGATGATCGCAGTAGCGCGCCGCCATGTTGATATCGTGCAGCACCGCGATGACGGTCAGCCCACGCTCACGGCTTAGCGTCTGAATCAGCGCCAGCACCTCAACCTGATGGGCGATATCCAGCGCGGAAGTCGGCTCATCCAGCAACAGACAGCGGCTGTTCTGCGCCACCATCATCGCCAGCCAGGCGCGCTGACGCTCGCCGCCCGACAGGCTGTCGACCAGACGCCCGGCAAACGCGTTCAGTCCGACCCGTGCGATGGCGTCATCCACCCGATCGCGATCTTCCTGACCAAAGCGCCCCAGCGCACCGTGCCACGGGTAACGACCAATCGCCACCAGCTCGCGAACCGTCATCCCTTCCGCGGCGGGCAACTGTTGCGGCAGATAGGCGACCTGACGGGCAAAGGCCTTGCTGTTCCAGCGATCAACCGGCTGCTGGTTGAGCAGCACCTGTCCGGCGCTGGCGCGATGATGCCGACCCAGCATTTTCAGCAGCGTCGATTTGCCTGAGCCGTTATGGCCGATCAGCGCGGTGACCTTGCCTGGCGGAAAGGTCAGCGACAGCGGTTGAAGGAGGGTACGGCCCGGCACCTGGAAGCTGGCGTTATCCAGGGCAAAGGTCACGTCTTCTGCGTGCGGATACGACATGGTAATCCCTGTGAACGGGCGCCGCAGCGCCCGGCTAAATCAAAATCTGAAGGTGGCGGTGCCGACAATCTGGCGTTCCGCGCCCCAGTAACAGGCGTAGTCACGATAGCAGCTGGCAACATACTCGCGGTCAAACAGGTTGTTGACGTTGACGCCGACTGACGAACCGGGCAAACCGAAGCGAGCGAGATCATATTTCAGCGCGGCGTCGACCGTGGTGTAACCAGCAACCTTAAAGTTCTGGTTCGAGAGTCCAGCAGCGCTATTAGCTGGGGTCTCAGCATACAGCCCCTGGCTTTCCCCCACGTAACGAACTCCGGCGCCGATTGTCACCCCTGACAGGGCGGTTTCGTGGAAGGTGTAATCACTCCACAAGGAGGCCATATGCTTCGGTACCTGTACCGGCGTTTTGCCTTTCAGCAACGTGTCTTCGGTATATTCCGCATCGGTGTAGGTGTATGACGCGGTCAGGTTGACGTTAGCGTTGAGCGCCGCTTTGGCTTCCAGTTCGACACCGCGAGACCGGATTTCACCACCCTGTACGCTAAAGAGAACGTTGTCAGGATCGGCGGTCAGGTTTTTGGTTTTGGTCAGCTGATAAACCGCGGCGGTGAGCACGACCGGACGATCTTTCGGTACGTATTTCACGCCAGCTTCATACTGCTTAGCCCGCGACGGGTCAAAGGCTTCGCCGTTTAACGTTGAACCGGCATTAGGAATAAAGGCTTCGCTGTAGCTGAAGTAAGGCGCGATGCCGTTATCGAACACATAATTCAGGCCGCCGCGCCAGGTGAAGGCCTGATCGTTTTGCCGATCGACACTATTCGCCACCCGATCGTAGACGGAGTTCATGGCGTAATCATAGCGGCCGCCAAGGGTCAGTACCCAGCGATCCCACTCCATCTGATCCTGCAGATATAAACCGGTCTGACGCTGCTTATCCAGATGTTGATAAGGCTGGTCATAGGGCGTCACGCTGTCGTTGCCATATTGCGGATTGACCGCATTCAGACTGGAAGCCATACCAAACTGGGCATCAATATCGTTACGGGTCCGCTGGAAGTCCACCCCCAGCAACAGCGTATGATCGAGCTGGCCGGTGGCGAATTTCGCCTGCGCCTGGGTATCGACCGCAAACTGCTTGAGCTTCTCTTCAGAGACCGCCGAACCGCGAGTGATTTGCTGGGTTTCCGGCAGGAAGCCGTTGCCATAAATACTGCGGTAATCGGTACGCAGGTCGGCATAGCGCAGGTTCTGGCGCACCGTCCAGGTATCGTTAAAGCTGTGCTCAGCGTTATAGCCGACCATTTTGGTGTTACGCGAAATCTTATTGCTCTGTTCGCCTTCATCAAAATTGGTCGGCAGCTTGTACTCGCTGCCGTCGGCACGGGTAATCGGCACTACCGTGCCCTGACGCGGCAGCCAGCCGTAATAGCCGGTTTCAGGCTCGTTCTGGAAATAGGTCAGCAGATCAACGCGGGTGCGATCATCCGGACGCCAGCTGAATGCCGGGGCGAGGGTGTAACGCTTCTCTTTGTTCATCGCCTGCTGCGCATCCTGACTGCGCGCCTGGCCGGTCAGACGGTAGCTGTAGACGCCGTCATCATCCAGCGCGCCACCAAAGTCAAAGCCGGTCGAGAACAGGTTATCGTTACCCATCTGGAACTGAACTTCACGCAGCGTTTCCTGCACCGGCCGCTTGCTGACCAGCGCGACCACCCCGCCAGGGTTGCTCTTGCCGTATAGCACCGAGACCGGCCCGCGCAGCAGCTCCGCGCGCTCCAGGAAGTAAGGATCGATAGCGAACTCAGAGTAGTTATCGCCCTGCAGTTTCAGGCCATCCAGATACTGGTTGGTATTGGTTTCGCTAAAGCCGCGAATCGACAGCGCATCAATCACGTCAGAGCTGCCGCGGTTCCCGGTCAGCACGCCAGGCGTATAGTTAAACGCCCCTTTGACGCTGGTGACGTTGCGCATCTCCATCTCTTCACGCGTCACTACGGAAACCGACTGCGGATTTTTTTCAATCGGCGTATCGGTTTTAGTGCCGGTGGCACTCTGTTTCGCCGCAATGGTCGGCGCAGGTCCCCATGCGCTTTCGCCCGCCACGCCAGCGCCGCCGTCTGCTGACACCACCAGGGTCTCTTCCGCGAACAGGTTGCTGCTCAGGCTGGTCAGCGCCAGCGCAATCATTATTGCCAAAGGCTGGCGGTAAAAGTGTTTCTTAGTACAACAAACTGAAGTCGTTCGCGCATTCATAAAGGTGTCTCTTAGGTATGAAGGATGTGCAGGCGAATCGAAACGATAATGATTATTATAACGGTCGAATAATATGCGAAACGATGTCGCGACTGCAAGGATAAATCCCAGGCGTGACGCCGTTTGCAGCGCGATTAACCGGTATTGATCAGGCACAAAAAAAGGGCGCCGAAGCGCCCTTTTTAACCAGTCTGTAAAATTATTTACCAAACATATCTTTTATCCATCCCGCTACGCCGTCGCTCTCTTTCTGCTCCTGCGGTTGCTGGGAAGGTTGCTGCTGCTGCTGTTGCTGTTGATCAAACAGCTGTTGCTGCTGCTGAACCTGTTGTTGCTGTTGCTGACACAGCGCATTCGGGTCCAGCGCCCACACTGGCAGCGAACGCCAGGTGCTGCTGCCGGTGCCGCAGACAAAGTTACCGGCCGAGTCGATATTCATCAGCGACACATCTTCCGGTGGCGTCAGCTGCAACGGCATAGGCGCCTGGTTGTCGAGGTAACGACGATAGAGCTGCATCGCCCCGCTGGCGCCGTACAGTTTGGTCGGCTGGTTGTTATCCCGTCCAACCCAGGTGATCGCCACTTCTTTGCCATCGATACCGGCAAACCAGCTGTCGACCAGATCGTTGGTGGTACCGGTTTTCCCCGCCAGATGTGCATTCGGGAAACGCGCGCCCAGCGCACGTGCGGTACCGTGATCGGCCACCTGCTGCATGGTGTAGAGCGTCAGGTAAGCGGCCTGAGCCGGCTCAACGCGCTGCGCCTGCGGATAGCTCTGATACAGCACGCTGCCATCTTCAGCAATCACCGAGCGCACCGCCGACAGCGAGGCGCGGTTGCCACCGCTGGCGATCGACTGGAACGCCTGCGCCACTTCAACCGGCGTCAGGTTTAACGCCCCCAGCAGCATCGCTGGCACCGGGTGCAGCTGCTCTTTCGGCACGCCCAGCTTGTTCCAGGTATCGACAACCGCATCCAGACCCAGCGTCATCCCCAAGTTAACCGTAGGCACGTTCATCGAGTTGGTCAGCGCATCCACCAGCATCACTTTCCCGCTGAAGCGACGATCGTCGTTCATCGGTTTCCAGACGCTGCCATTCGGTTGTTTCAGCGCGATGGGCTCATCGGCAATCCAGCTGTTAAGACGATAGCTGTTCGGCTGACTCAGCGCGGTCAGATAGGTGGCCGGTTTTGCCAGCGAACCGATAGAACGACGCGCCTGCAGCGCACGGTTATAACCGGCATACTGCGGATCAGCACCGCCGACCATGGCGCGCACTTCGCCGCTGAAGCGGTCAACGACTACCATCGCGGTTTCCAGATCCTTCAGGCCACGCTGTTTTTTCAGCGTCGGAATGCCGTCGATTACCGCTTTTTCTGCCGCATCCTGCGAGACCGGATCGAGGGTGGTGAAAATCTTCACGCCGGAGAGATCTTTCACCTTGTCACCGAGCTTCGCCTGCAGCTCATTACGCACCATCTGCATAAAGGCTGGCTGCGGCGTAATGACTCCGCCTTTAGGCTGTACGCCCAGCGGACGCGCCGACAGCATGTCATACAGCTCCTGGTCGATCACTTTCTGCTGCTGCAACAGGCGCAGCACCAGGTTGCGGCGTTCCAGCGCCAGTTTCGGGTTACGCCATGGGTTATAGAGCGAGGCTCCTTTCACCATGCCGACCAGCATCGCCTGCTGATCGAGGCTCAGCTCATCAACCGGGCGACCAAAGTAGTAGAGGCTGGCCAGCGGGAAACCGCGGATCTGATCGCTGCCGGCCTGACCGAGATAAACTTCGTTCAGATAGAGTTCCAGAATGCGATCTTTGCTGTAGCGCGCATCCATGATCACTGCCATATAGGCTTCACGCGCTTTACGCCACAGCGAACGCTCGTTGGTGAGGAACAGGTTTTTTACCAGCTGCTGGGTCAGGGTACTGCCGCCCTGCACCGCTTTACCGGCGGTGATGTTGGCGAGGAAAGCGCGACCAATCGAATAGGGGCTGATGCCGTCATGTTCGTAGAAGTGGCGATCCTCGGTGGCAATCAGCGTATCGACCAGCAGATCCGGGAAGCCGGCGCGCGGTACAAACAGACGCTGTTCGCCATTCGGCGACTGCAGCATGGTGATCAACCGCGGATCGAGGCGGAAAAAGCCAAAATCACGGCCGGTTTCGAGGTTTTTAATCTCGCTCAGCTCATCCTTGCTGAAACTCATGCGTGCGTGGATCTGCCCCTCTTTACTGTCGGGGAAATCGAACGGACGACGCAACAAATCAATGGTATTGCCTTTAACCGAAAACTCGCCAGGGCGGGTGATACGTGACACCTCGCGGTACTGGGTGCCCTCGAGCAGCGCCACCATTTCACTTTTGTTGTAGGCCATACCCGGTTCCAGGCTGACCATACGGCCATAGACGGTAGCGGGCAGTTGCCACACTTTTCCGTCAATCCGGCTGCGAATTTCCGAGTCGAGGTAGACGCCCCATGCGGCCATCACCACAACAAACACCAGGAACAGCTTGATTAACCATCCCAGCCAACGGCGTTTGCCGCGCGGCGGTTTTCCACCTTTACCTTTACGTGGCACCGGCGCTTCCTCCTCGTCATCATTAAAATCATCCTGATCGATATCCTGTTCGATATCCCTGCGGCGTCCCCGGCGCGCACTGCTGCGCGGCGGCAACGGTTTACCTTTGCGCCCAATAGGTTCGCGATCGTTCCCAGACATTGCTTTTATTCTCCAGGCATAGCTTACGGCTGCGCCGCTACTCTAACTGCTTTCTGGTGTTCCGCATGGCAGAACCCTCTGAATTCGATCCAGCGGCCTCAACCTTGCGGGGACATTTTTTTGGTGCGCCTTGTCGGCAAGGCGGTGGCCGGATCGTCTGGCCAGGGATGTTTAGGATAGCGCCCTTTCATCTCTTTGCGGACCTCCGGATATGCACCGCGCCAGAATGCCGCCAGGTCGCGGGTAATCTGTAACGGGCGCTGCGCCGGCGATAACAGCTCCAGCACCAGCGGCACCCGGCCTTCAGCGACGGCGGGATTAGTGGCTTCGCCAAACATCTCCTGAATCCGCACCGCCAGTGCCGGGGGCTTGTCCGCATGGTAGCGGATTGGCAGCCGGCTTCCGGTCGGCACAGTGTAATGAGTTGGCAGCGCACTATCCAGCCGCTGGCGTTGTGACCATGTGAGTAAATGTAATAGCGCGTTGACGAGGTCCACCGATTGCAGCGTTTTCAGATCGCGGACGGCGGACATCTGCGGCAGCAACCATTGTGGCAGGCTGTCGAGCAGCGCGGCGTCATCGACCGCTGGCCACGGCTCTTCCGGCAACCATTGCGCGGCACACTGGATGCGCAGGCGCAGCTGCTCCGCCTGAGGCGTCCAGCCCAACACCGACAGCCCCTTTTCCGCCACCCAGCGCAGAATAGCCGCCTGCAGCACCGCCGGTTCCGGACGGGCCAGCGGCTGGGTTTTCAGCACCAGCGCGCCAATCTGCTCACGTCGCAGGGTGCGCAGGGTGCCCTTCTCCTCATCCCATTCGACTTCAGTCCGCCGCTCAATCAGCGCAGGCTGCTGCTGACACAGCGCCTCAATGTCGACCGGCAACGCCAGCAACATCCGCGCATCCGGCGTGGTGCTGCCCTGTAACAACGCCGGAGCGATCAGCCACGCATTGCGCGTCAGACCATCCTGCTGATCCAGCATGGCACCCAGGCCGTTGGCCAGCTGATAGCGGCCGCTCTCGTCACGCCGGCGCGCCAGCCGATCACCGAAGCCCACCGCCAGTAAGGCGGCAAAACGGTCGTCGTCCACCCGGCCGCCGCTGACCTTAAGCCGTCGCTGCCACTGCTGCGCCCGACGCAGCCACTGCGGTTGCGGCCGGTGCAGCGCATCGCGCAGATCGGCGCTGCCGCTGCGCGGGGGATCTTCCAGAATCGCCACCAGCAGCGCGGCAGTAGCGACCGCATCGGCATCCTGACCGGCGGCGCACAGCATGGCCGCCAGCCGGGGATCGCAGCCCAGCGCTGCCATCCGCCGTCCCAGCGTGTTGAGCAGTCCATGACTGTCCAGCGCGCCAAGGCGGGTTAACTGCTGCTGTGCCGCCGCCAGATGTCTGGCCGGAGGCAGATCAAGCCACTGTAGCTGTTGCGGCTGGGTACAGCCCCACTGCAGCAAATCGAGCCACAGCGATGACAAATCACTGTGCAGGATCTCCGCCTCGCTCTGTGCCGCCGCGCGAGACGCCTGCTCCTGTGGCAGCAGATGCAGACAGATGCCCGGCATTAAACGCCCGGCACGTCCGGCGCGCTGGGTCATGGAGGCCTGGCTGATGCGCTGGGTCTGCAGACGGGTCACGCCGCTGCGGGCATCAAACAGCGCGCTGCGTTCCAGCGCACTGTCGACCACCAGCCGGATCCCTTCTATCGTCAGGCTGGTCTCGGCAATATTGGTGGCGAGCACCACTTTCCGGCGTCCTTGCGCCGCAGGAAGGATCGCCCGACGCTGCGCCGCCAGCGGCAGTGCGCCATACAGCGGCGTCAGATCGACGTCATCGCTAATGCGTGATTCCAGCTCGCGTCTGACCCGTTCGATCTCCGCCACGCCGGGCAAAAACAGCAGTAACGATCCGCACTCATCGCGCAGCAGCTGCGCCACTTCACGCGCCACGGCTTCCTCGAAACGCACGGTTGTGTTCAGTGACGCGTAGCGCCGTTCAACCGGATAGCTGCGCCCTTCCGACACGATCAGCGGCGCGTCTGGCAACAGCGCCGCCAGCCGCGCATTGTCCAGCGTGGCTGACATCAGCATGATCTTCAGATCGTCGCGCAGCCCCTGCTGGACATCCAGCAGCAACGCCAGCGCCAGATCGGCCTGCAGGCTGCGCTCGTGGAACTCATCAAGGATCACCAGCGAAACCCCGTCCAGCATCGGATCGTGCTGTAGCATCCGCGTCAGCATCCCTTCGGTGACCACTTCCAGCCGGGTCTGCGGCCCGACGCAGCTTTCGCCGCGCATCCGGAAACCGACCGTGGCCCCCGGCTGCTCACCCAGTTGCTCCGCCAGTCGTTGCGCCACGTTGCGCGCCGCCAGCCGACGCGGCTCCAGCATGATGATCCGGCCTGGCAGATCCGCCTGCTGCAATAGCTGCAGCGGCAGCCAGGTTGATTTGCCCGCGCCGGTCGGCGCCGCCAGCAGGATTTGTGAGGCGCGGCTCAGTGCCGCCAGGATGTCAGGCAGCACCGCGCTGACCGGTAAATCGCTCACAGCAAACTCCGCTTCTGCCTGTGCTAAGATGGCGCGCATTGTAGCATCCATCCGTGATATTTGCCGGAGAGCGCCATGTCGACCCAACGCTTATTTTTTGCCATCAGCCTGCCTGACGCGATGCAGCAACAGCTGGTGCGCTGGCGGGCCGATACCTTTTCCGCCGAGGCGGGCCGCCCGGTAGCCGCCGCCAATCTGCACCTGACGCTGGCGTTTCTTGGTGAGGTGACGCCAGAGACCGCACAGCGGCTGCAAACCCTGGCGTCGCGCATTGTACAGCCGGCGTTTGATCTTGATCTGGATGACGCCGGTCACTGGCCACGTCCCGGCGTGGTGTGGCTCGGCTGCCAGCGCGCGCCGCGCGGTCTGTTGCAACTGGCCAGCCTGTTGCGAGCGCAGGCCGCCCGCCACGGCTGTCATCAGAGCCCGCAGCCGTTTCATCCGCACATCACGCTATTGCGACAGGCAACGCAGCCGGTCGCCCTGCCGCCACGCGGCTTTCACTGGCGCTTTCGCGTCGCGCAGTTTTCCCTGTTCGCCTCTGACTTCGCTCAGGGCCGGACCCGCTATCGTGCGCTGGCCAGTTGGCCGTTACAGCCTTAATCAGGACGCTTATGGATTTTTCTCCGCCCCTCAAACCCGCTCGCTTGATCGCCCGTTACAAGCGTTTTCTGGCCGATGTCGAAACCCCCTCCGGCGAGATCCTGACGATTCACTGCGCCAATACCGGTGCCATGACCGGCTGCGCCACGCCAGGCGATCGGATCTGGTACTCCACCTCAGACAACCTGACGCGAAAATACCCGCACAGCTGGGAGCTGACCGAGACACAACAGGGCCACTGGATCTGCGTCAATACCCTGCGCGCCAATCAACTGGTGGCTGAAGCGCTCGATCAGCAACGCCTGCCCGAACTGGCCGGTTATCAGCAGCGACAGGCAGAAGTGAGATATGGCAGTGAAAAAAGCAGAATTGATTTTCTGCTCAAGGCGCAGGACCGACGCAACTGCTATATTGAGGTGAAATCCGTAACCCTTTTACATGAAGGAAAAGGTTATTTTCCGGATGCGGTGACGGTTCGGGGACAGAAACATCTGCGCGAGCTGGCTATGGTCGCGGCAGAAGGTCATCGGGCCGTTTTGTTGTTTGCCGTTCTGCACTCGGGGATTGAGGACGTTTCCCCGGCGCGTCACATTGACGTGGCTTACGCAGAGCAACTGGTCCAGGCGCAGCGGGAAGGCGTGGAGGTTTTAGCGTATCAGGCGGACTTATCCGCAGCGGGCATGTTTCTTAAAACGCCGCTTAACGTAAGCTTGTAATATCTTTTGCAATTTTATGTGATAAGAATGTTCTATGCTAAGGCCCGATTACGCTGTTCCTCACAGGCTTGTCAAGGTGTGTTCACGAATAATTGCCAACCTTGACTGCTTCTGTTATTTATAGCGGCCTGTTTTTTTCCCCAATGGGGGATCGATGTACCCCGTAGATGTCAAACAGCAGGCTAGCAGCAACGCACCTGCAAGACGAAAGTCGAAGGGTATAGTGCGTGTTATCCAGGAGAAACAACATGCAAGAAGGGCAAAACCGTAAAACATCGTCCCTGAGTATTCTCGCCATCGCTGGGGTGGAGCCTTATCAGGAGAAGCCGGGCGAAGAGTATATGAACGACGCGCAGCTGACCCATTTTCGCAAGATTCTGGAAGCCTGGCGTAATCAATTGCGGGACGAAGTCGATCGTACCGTATCGCATATGCAGGATGAAGCTGCCAACTTCCCGGACCCGGTTGACCGTGCCGCGCAGGAAGAGGAGTTCAGCCTGGAGCTGCGTAACCGCGATCGCGAACGTAAACTGATCAAAAAGATCGAGAAGACGCTGAAGAAAGTCGAAGATGACGACTTTGGCTATTGCGATTCCTGTGGCGTTGAGATCGGTATCCGCCGTCTCGAAGCGCGTCCAACGGCCGATCTCTGCATCGACTGTAAGACGTTAGCAGAAATTCGTGAGAAACAAATGGCCGGCTAATGCCGCGTCCAGCACGTTGCCACGCAGTGGAACACCAACCGGTTTTTCCGCTGCGTGGTCACGTTTAACGCCTATGACCGCCTCCTGCATTGGTCGCTTCGCCCCCTCCCCGTCTGGTGAACTTCATTTCGGCTCGTTGATTGCTGCGTTAGGCAGTTACCTGAGCGCACGTGCTCAGCAGGGTATCTGGCGGGTACGGATTGAAGATATCGATCCGCCACGTGAAGTACCGGGCGCAGCCTCGCGTATTCTGCATCAGCTGGAACATTACGGGTTAACCTGGGACGGCGAGGTATTGTGGCAGTCACAGCGCCATCAGGCTTACCGCGACGCGCTGGCCTGGCTTCAGCAGCATCGTCAGAGTTATTTCTGTACCTGTACCCGTCGTCGCATTCAGCAGATCGGCGGTTTCTATGATGGCTACTGCCGCGATCGGCAGCGCGGGCCGGAGAATGCCGCCCTGCGTTTGCGGCAGCATAACCCGCTCCTGGCGTTTGACGATCGGTTGCGCGGCCACGTGCAGGCGGACCCGCGACTGGCGCAGGAAGATTTTATCATTCACCGTCGCGATGGCCTGTTTGCCTACAACCTGGCGGTGGTGGTCGACGATCATTTTCAGGGCGTCACCGAAGTCGTTCGCGGGGCGGATTTGATTGAGCCGACAGTGCGGCAGATTGCGCTTTATCAGCAGTTTGGCTGGCCGGTCCCTGACTATCTGCATTTACCGCTGGCGCTGAATCACGACGGCAATAAGTTGTCGAAGCAGAATCATGCGCCGTCACTGCCGGATGGCGATGCCCGGCCGCTGTTAGTCGCGGCGTTACGCTTCCTCGGACAGCCGGTTTCCAGCGGCTGGCAGGACTTAACGCAGGACAAACTGCTGTCTGACGCGGTGTCGCAGTGGAATATCGCTTTGATGCCCCAGGACAACGCCCTGAAACCGGATGCAGAGACAACAGCATTCTCAAATGGTTCTCAACAGGCTATGATTAGCCGCTGATTTTACCTACACCCTTTTACGCCACTGTCGAGGTGTCCCATTTTTACCCGAGTAGCTAATTTTTGCCGGAAAGTCCTGAAGCGTGATGAAGAGGAAGCCCCTGCAGAGGTTGAACCAGAGAGTCATATGACCATCATTCCTCGTGAAAGCCACACCATCTCACGCAAAGACATCAGCGAAAATGCCCTCAAAGTGCTCTATCGCCTGAATAAAGCCGGTTATGAAGCCTATCTGGTAGGCGGTGGCGTGCGCGATTTGCTGCTGGGGCAAAAACCCAAGGATTTCGATGTCACCACCAACGCCACGCCAGAGCAGATGCGCAAGCTGTTCCGCAACTGTCGCCTGGTTGGCCGCCGTTTTCGTCTGGCGCACGTGATGTTTGGTCCGGAAGTGATTGAAGTTGCTACCTTCCGTGGTCACCACCAGGTGGAAGAGAGCGAAGACGATCGCAACAGCTCGCAGCGCGCCCAGAGCGGCATGCTGCTGCGCGACAACATTTTCGGCACCATCGAAGATGATGCCCAGCGCCGCGATCTCACCATCAACAGCCTCTACTACAGCGTCGCCGATTTCAGCGTCCGTGACTATGTTGGCGGTCTGCAGGATCTGCAACAGGGCATCATTCGTCTGATTGGCGATCCGGAAACCCGCTATCGCGAAGATCCGGTGCGGATGCTGCGCGTTGCGCGCTTTGCCGCCAAACTCAACATGAGCATTGCGCCGGAAACGGCTGAGCCGATCCCGCGTCTGGCCTCGCTGCTGCGTGATATTCCGCCCGCGCGCCTGTTCGAAGAGTCGCTTAAGCTGCTGCAGGCTGGCTACGGTTACAGCACCTATCTCAAGCTGTGTGAATACCAGCTGTTCCAGCCGTTGTTCCCGACGCTGGCGCGCAACTTCACCGAGCAGAGCGACAGCCTGATGGAGAAGATGCTGGCTCAGGTGCTGAAAAACACCGATAACCGCATCCACAACGACATGCGCGTCAATCCGGCCTTCCTGTTTGCGGCGATGTTCTGGTATCCGCAGCTTGAAGCGGCCGAACGCATTGCGCAGGAAAGCGGCCTGACCTATTTTGAAGCCTTTGCGATGGCGATGAACGATACGCTGGATGAAGCCTGTCGTGCGCTGGCGATCCCGAAACGTATCACGTCGCTGATCCGGGATATCTGGCAGCTTCAGTTACGCATGTCGCGTCGCCACGGTAAACGTGCCTGGAAACTGATGGAGCATCCTAAGTTCCGCGCCGCGTATGACCTGCTGGCGTTGCGCGCTGAAGTGGAGAATAACCCGGAACTGCTGCGCCTGAGCCAGTGGTGGGGTGAATTCCAGGTGGCGGCACCGCCACACCAGAAAACCATGCTCAACAACCTTGGCGACGATCCGGCACCGCGGCATAAATCACGCCGTCCACGCCGTCGTCCTTCGGCACCGCGTCGCGATAATCAAAACGCCTCATGACCCGGGTTTACCTCGCGTTAGGCAGTAATCTGGCCGATCCGCTGCATCAGGTTGATGCAGCGCTGAGCGCACTGGATGCGTTGCCAGAGACGCAACGCATCGCCACCTCGCCGTTCTATCGTACGCCGCCCTACGGCCCACCCGATCAGCCTGACTTTCTTAACGCCGCCGTGGCGCTGGAGACCGGGCTGAGCGCGGAGGCGTTGCTGGATCATACCCAGCGGATTGAGCGGGAGCATGGCCGGGTGCGCAAGGCAGAGCGCTGGGGTCCACGCACGCTGGATATCGACGTGATGCTGTTTGGCGACGCGGTGATTAACAGCGATCGCCTGATTGTGCCGCACTATGACCTGCTGAACCGCGCCTTTATGCTGGTGCCGCTGCTGGCAATCGCACCCGACGCCACGCTGCCGGATGGCCGGGCGCTCAGCGCCGTGCTTGCCACGCTGGATAGCAGCGCTATCCGTCTCTGGCACGCCTGAGCACACAATCACACATCTTCGATTCCGCTCTTTAACGCTATCCAGTAAACTGCGCCCATCAGAATTTCTGAGTTGAGAGCGCCATGAAACCCACCACAATGTCCCATCTGCGTCAGTGGAAAGCCGACGGCAAAAAATTCGCCACGCTGACCGCCTACGATTTCAGTTTTGCCCGCCTGTTTGCCAACGAAGGCATTCAGGTGATGCTGGTTGGTGATTCCCTCGGCATGACGGTGCAGGGCCACGATTCCACCCTGCCGGTCACGGTCAGCGATATCGCCTACCATACTGCCGCCGTCCGGCGCGGCGCGCCACAGGCGCTGCTGCTGGCCGATCTGCCATTCATGAGTTATGCCACACCACAACAAACCTTCGACAATGCCGCTCAGCTGATGCGTGCCGGTGCCAACATGGTGAAGCTGGAAGGCGGAAGCTGGCTGGCAGAGACAGTACGGATGCTGACCGAGCGTGCGGTACCGGTCTGCGGGCACCTTGGTCTGACGCCACAGTCGGTCAATATCTTTGGCGGCTACAAGGTTCAGGGCCGGGATGAGGCAGGCGCAGAGCAGCTGATGACCGATGCGCTGGCGCTGGAAGCGGCGGGTGCACAGCTGATGGTGCTGGAGTGCGTACCGGTTGCGCTGGCTCAGCGCGTTACCGCTGCCCTCTCCATTCCGGTGATCGGCATTGGGGCCGGCAACGTAACCGATGGGCAGATTCTGGTAATGCACGATGCGCTGGGCGTGACCGGCGGGCATATCCCCAAATTTGCTAAAAACTTCCTCGCCGCGACCGGCGATATCCGCGCCGCGATTCGCCACTATATCGCCGAAGTCGAAGCCGGAACCTACCCGGCGGCAGAGCACAGCTTCCAGTAATTCAGGAGAGTAACCGTGTTGATCATTGAAACGCTGCCGATGCTGCGCCGTGAAGTGCGTCGCTGGCGGCAACAAGGTAAGCGCATCGCGCTGGTGCCCACCATGGGCAATCTGCACGAAGGACATTTAACGCTGGTCGATGAAGCACGTTCGCGCGGCGACATCGTAATCGTCTCCGTCTTCGTCAACCCGATGCAGTTTGATCGCGCTGACGATCTGGCGCGCTATCCGCGTACCCTGCAGCAGGATTGCGAGAAACTGAACCGCCATCAGGTTGATGTGGTGTTCGCCCCGTCACCGGCTGAAGTCTATCCGCACGGCCTGAAGAATCAGACCTTTGTTGAAGTGCCGGTGCTCTCTTCGCTGCTGGAAGGGGAAACCCGCCCCGGTCATTTTCGCGGCGTGGCAACCATTGTCAGCAAGCTGTTTAACCTGGTTCAGCCGGACATTGCCTGTTTCGGTGAAAAGGATTTCCAGCAGTTGGCTATCATTCGTAAGATGGTGGCTGACATGGGCTTTGACATTGAGATTGTCGGCGTGCCTACGGTGCGCGCCAAAGATGGCCTGGCGCTGAGTTCGCGTAATGGCTACTTAACCGCTGACGAGCGTAAGCTGGCGCCTGCGCTGAGTCAGGTAATGAATCAGATGGCGGCGCGGCTGGCTAACGGCGAGCGCCACATTGAAGAGATCATCGAAGCGGCCAATCAGACGCTGCTGGAGCGGGGATTACGCCCGGATGGCCTGGCCATCTGCGATGCGGAAACCCTGCAACCGCTGACGGTTGACAGCCAGCGCGCCGTGGTACTGATGGCGGCCTGGCTGGGTAACGCCCGTTTAATCGATAATCAAACTGTCGACCTGACGCAGTAAGCTGCATCCGCTGAAGGTCATTTTATTTCTCGTCTGACAAGGTTTCTGGCTATGATTCGCACTGTATTACAAGGCAAGTTGCACCGCGTGAAGGTTACGCAGGCGGACCTCAACTATGAAGGCTCCTGTGCTATCGATCAGGACTTCCTTGATGCGTCCGGCATTCTGCAATATGAAGCGATTGATATTTACAACGTCACCAACGGCCAGCGCTTTTCGACCTACGCCATCGCCGCTGAACGTGGCTCCAAAATCATTTCGGTCAACGGGGCGGCGGCGCGCTGCGCCTGTGAAGGCGACATTCTGATCATCTGTTCCTACGTGCAGGTCGAGGATGCGGAAGCGCGCCAGTGGCAGCCTAAAGTGGCCTACTTTGAGGGCGATAACCAGATGAAGCGGCTGGCGAAAGCGGTGCCGGTGCAGGTTGCCTGATCGAAAAAAGGGCCGCCGATCAGCGATCGGCGGCCCTTTTTTTGCTGACCTGACGGTCGTTACACCGGTTTAGTGGCGAGCGATTTAGACGGCTTTTTCAGGGTAAACAGGAAGTTGAACCAGCCACGTTTTCTCAGCAGACACAGCGTCCACGGCAGCGCCAGCGCCACCAGAAAAGCGGAGATAAACTTCAGGTCGTTTACCCAGGCTGACGGGCTTTCAAATTTCACAATCTTACTGAAGAACTGAATCGCCAGATAATGCGACAGGTAAAAGACGATTGAGTTGACCCCGATGTAGTAAACCAGATCCGACTTCAGCTTCAGCGCAATCCAGACAAAGAACGGCACCGACAACAGCGCCAGCGGCGACAGTAAAGCCGGCGAGTTGGTCTCCAGCACAAAGATATTCAAGCAGGAGAGCAGCACAAAGCTTAACAGTGAAATAAATAACGTCGGGCCATGCTGCACTTTATCCGCAATATCGACCTGTTTTCTTACCACGTAGTCACCGAGGTAGAAGAAAACGAACAGGTAGAACGACTTATTCACGTGGGTGTTATCGAAGCTGGCGAATACGCTGTCAGGATCGATCGCCGGAAGACCCCAGCTCAGTCCCATACAGACCGCGAACACCAGCAGGAACGGCAGGTGACGGGCAAAGATAATCACCACAAAGAAAATAAACAGCGACTGCAGGAACCATGTCATATCGCCCCCGCCCGTCAGGTGGGACAGAATGATATTCAACGGTGACTGCGGCGTATTGGCCATTGAGCTAAAGACGATCTTTAACCCGCCATAAATAATCACCCATACCACGAAAGGATAGAGGATGCTGCGGATCTTATTATTAAAAAAGGGACCCAGGCCTTTTCTTAATCCCGCATCGACAAATAAACCTGAAACGAAAAACATCAGTCCTAATCGAACTGGTGCAAGCATTTCATTTAACAGGCTACTGAAGGCGGTAAAGTGTCCGGCATTATTATGCACGGCGATAGTGCTATGCAAAAAAATGATTGCGAGAATACTCAATCCCCGCAGATTATCGATCCACGTAATACGATTCATCTTTTCCTGCCTTTTAATTAAGACTGGCCCTGATTTACCGGCCATCTTTCTTACTGAACTCTCAACATTCCCCCATTTCCATCCATGATCAAGGAAATAACGTTAATCTGACGGTATTTTGCTAACTCGGCTTCAATTAAACAACAGCCAGCTATTCATCCAATTCCTAAAAATTTTTTAACTGAGTTAAATCAGCGCGATATAAAGGAAGCAGGGGTTATTATCAGATAATACTTAGGGTTATTTTATTGCCAGTACCGCGGAGACTGGCATTAATGCCAGCAGCAGAGGAAGAATAATCAGCCGGGGTGGGATTAAGATGTTATTAAAAGGTTAAATTAGATACCGGCCACCAGCTTAAATCGGCCAGTCTTTATACGGTCAAAAAAAAGCCACGCCGTTTTCACCGCGTGGCTGCTTTATTGAGAGCGGCAATCAGGTACGTAATCCGCGACCGCGCTGAATCAGGGTATATACCAGACCATAGAACACCACGATAAAGGCGATCAGCACCGACAGAGTAAATACCAGTGGCACGTCGTTAATAC
>Ga0308156_1001635_pt1 | contig 24525 bp, 28 predicted proteins | sample PhyAR2_FD_201041 | JGI IMG/M metagenome (GOLD analysis project Ga0308156, IMG submission 201041) | Phyllosphere microbial communities from UC Gill Tract Community Farm, Albany, California, United States - DLSL A.R2 | ecosystem: Host-associated > Plants > Phyllosphere > Unclassified | place: USA... | reverse complement strand
CTCGCCCTTGTCCAGGTGCACCGTGTGGGTGGCGTACTCGGCAGCCTTCGGGTCATGGGTGACCATGATGATGGTCTTGCCGTGTTCGCGGTTGAGCTGCTGCAGCAGGCCCAGGATCTCTTCGGCGGACTGGCGGTCAAGATCGCCGGTAGGTTCGTCGCAGATCAGGAAGGTCGGGTCGGAGACGATCGCGCGGGCGATCGCCACGCGCTGCTGCTGGCCGCCGGACAGTTCGTTGGGGCGATGGCTGCGGCGGTCGGCCAGGCCGACCAGGGTCAGCGCGATCTCGGCATTGCGCTTGCGCTGCGCCGCGCTGAGGTGGGTCAGCAGCAACGGCAGTTCCACGTTCTTCTGCGCGGTCAGCATCGGCATCAGGTTGTAGAACTGGAACACGAAGCCGACATGATGGCTGCGCCACGTCGACAGCTGGCCGCCGCTCATCTGGTCGATGCGCTCGCCTTCGATGCTGATCTCGCCGCCGGTGGGGTTGTCCAGGCCGCCGATCAGGTTGAGCAGGGTGGTCTTGCCGGAACCGGACGGGCCCATCAGCGCGACGAAATCGCCGCTGGCGATATCCAGGTCGATGCCGTGCAGCACCTGCACCTTTTCGGGGCCACGCTGGTAGGTCTTGGTGATGTTGCGCAGTGAAACCAGGGTCGACATGGGTGGTTCTCCACGAAAGGCGGGAAACGGGGATGCGTCCCGGCCAACGGCCGGCACGCGTCGAACAGTGGTGCTTTCCAGCGGTACTGCCGGTGGCGCCATGCGGGCGCCGGGCCGTTACTGCGCTTGCTTCTGCTTGACCCTGGTGCCGTCGCGCAGGGTGTCCGGCGGGTTGACCACCACCGACTCCCCCGCGCTCACGCCCTTGAGGATCTGGCGGTCCTTGCCCATCGCCTGGCCCGCCTCGACCGTGCGCTGCTGCACACGGTTGTCATCGCCCAGTGCGAAGGCCACCGACGCGCCCTCACGCTCGACCACCGCAGTGGCCGGAACGCGCACGCCCTGTGGCTTGGCTTCGGTCTGTGGCTTGGCCTGTTCCAGGAAGCTGACCCGCACGCCCATCTCCGGCACGATGCGCGGATCTTTCACCTTCAGTGCGACCCGTACCTTCACCGTGGCCTTGCCGCGGTCAGCGGTGGGGACGATGGCGATCACCTCGGCCGGGATCTTCCAGTCCGGGTAGGCGTTGAGCGTGGCTTCCACCGGCATCTTCGGCTGCACGCGGCCGATGAAGGCTTCGCCGACCTCCACTTCGATCTCCAGCGATTCCATGTCGACGATGGTGCCGACAGCGGCGAGACGATTTCGCCGGGCTGCGCGGCCTTGGCGGTGACCACGCCGGAGAACGGCGCGCGCACGATGTTGTTGTCCACGCCAAGGTCGGCGATGGACAGCTGGTCGTTGGCAACCTTGACGTTGCGTCGTGCGGTTTCAAGCTGCGCACGCAGGCTGTCACGCTGGGCCACGGCCTGGTCGTACTGCGAACGCGAGACCAGCTGCTGGCCGACCAGTGCCTGCAGGCGGCTGGCTTCAGCGGCGGCCTGCTTCTGCTGGGCTTCCAGGCCGACCACCTGGCTGCGTGCGGCCTGCAGCTGCGAGGCGTACAGGTTGCGCTGCGCGTCGGCATCGATCGGGTCCAGGGTGGCCATGATCTGCCCCTGTTCCACCCGCATGCCTTCTTCGATCATCACCTCGCGCACCTTGCCGGTGATCTTGGCCGACACCGTGGCCATGCGCCGGGCGACCACGTAGCCGCTGGCGTCGAGCACTGAGCTGCTGGCGCTGCCCTGCTGGATGGCCACCGCCGGCGCGGTGTCCACTTCCACGGTGGGCGCGCGGCCGAACAGTGCGAATGCACCACCGGCCAGCAGCACGATGATCACGGCCACGGCGATCCACAGCCAGCGGCGGCCACCACTGCCGCCACTGGTGGCGGGCGGCGGCGACTTGCGGTCGATACGGAGTTCCTTCAACAGCTCGGCAGAAGCGTTCATTCGTTCCATCACAGGCGTTCGGGCGGGTGTGACCGGAAGGGCAGGCAGCGGCGGTTCCGGCGGTGGAGCGTGCGGCACAGCATGAAGGCAGGTGCATCGGCGATGGCAGTGACAGCTGTCATCCGATGTCATTGACGGCGGCAACTGCGAAATGTGACCACGGCGGCACAGGATGGCAACGTCCCCGCTACCCGTACCGCCCATGGATACGATCGCTCCGTCGCTGGCCCGCCTGCAGCAGGTGCAGGTGCGTTACCGCGACCATACCGCCCTGCACGGCATCGACCTGCAGGTGCGCGCTGGCCAGGTACTGGCCCTGCTGGGCCGCAACGGTGCCGGCAAGAGTACCGCGATCAGCGTGCTGTTGGGCCTGCGCCGTGCCGACGCCGGCCAGGTCGAGCTGCTGGGCGGTGATCCGCAGCAGCGCGATCAGCGGCTCGGCCTCGGCGTGATGCTGCAGAGCACCAGCCTGCCGCCGATGCTGCAGGTGGATGAACTGGTGGCGCAGGCGTGTCGGCGCCTGCGCCGGGTCGGCTGAACTGGCATGATCGGCAGCGATCGTCCCCGCCTGGAATCTTCCGTGCCACCGAGCTGGCTTGCGTCCCTGCTGCGCCCTGCCCCGGATTCGGCGGTGGCCGAACTGCTGCGGCGTGGCAAGTCGCCCTGGAGTGGTGCGATCCACCTGCTGTGGTCGGTCTGGATCTTCCTTACCCCGGTGCTCGGGAATGGCTTCACGCTGCGCTGGTTGTTGCTGACGCTGGCCAGCTATCCGTTGTTCCTGCTGTTCTATGCCAGGGTGATGCTGGCGCCACGGCACCACGCCTGGCGCTACGCGCTGGGCATGATTGCGATGGCCCTGGTGCTGCTGCCGTGGTATCCGTCGGGACTGAGCTACTTCGTGTTCGGCTGCGTGATGATCCGCATGAGCAGCCGCGGCGGCTGGTGGGTGTACCTGTTGCAGCTCACTGGCCTGAATCTCCTGTTCTGCAGCACCGCGCTCTACTTCGGTTATCCGTGGCAGGCCATGGTGTGGATGCCGGCGGTGTCGTTCATTGTCGGGCTGGTGGTCAACGTGGAGGCCTTGAGCCATCAGCGCGACGTTGCCCTGCAGCTGTCCCAGGACGAGGTGCGGCGCCTGGCGACCACCGCCGAGCGCGAGCGCATCGGCCGTGATCTGCATGACCTGCTGGGGCATACGCTGTCATTGATCACGCTGAAGCTGGAACTGGCGCGCAAGCTGTACGACCGCGATGACGCGCGTGCCCGGCAGGAAATCGGCGAGGCCGAGGACATTGCCCGCGAGGCGCTGGCGCAGGTACGCAGTGCGGTCACCGGCATCCGCGCCAGCGACCTGGCCGGCGAATTGGCCTCGGCACGCCTGCTGCTGGAATGCCAACAGGTACACCTGCAGTACATGCCGCCGCCACCGATGCCAGTGGAGGTAGAGCGTGGGCTGGCACTGGTGCTGCGCGAGGCGGCGACCAACATCGTGCGCCACGCGCAGGCGACCCGGGTGCAGGTGGATTTCATGCTTGAGGACCGACAGTTGGTGATGCAGATACGCGATGACGGCCGTGGTGGTGTGCAGGCCGAGGGCAACGGATTGTGTGGCATGCGTGAGCGCGCAGCGGCGCTGGGTGGCCAGTTGACGCTGCAGTCGCCGCGCGGGGAAGGCACGCTGCTGACCGTGCGCGTGCCCCTGGTGGCCGCGACTACGCCGCTGTCGCCGGCATCGCTGGCACAGGGAGGCGCGGCATGATCCGCATCCTGCTGGCCGAGGATCAGGCGATGGTGCGTGGCGCATTGTCGGCGTTGCTGGGCCTGGAACCGGATATCGAGGTACTGGGCAGTGCTGCCGACGGCGAAGCCGCCTGGCGCATGCTGCAGCAGCTGCAGCCGGACATCCTGGTCACCGACATTGAGATGCCGGGGCTGAGCGGGCTGGAACTGGCCCAGCGCATCGCCCGCCATGAACTGCCGATCAAGGTGGTGATCGTGACCACCTTCGCCCGTGCCGGTTTCCTGCGTCGCGCATTGGAAGCGGGCGTACTGGGCTATCTGCTGAAAGATGCACCGGCCGAGAACCTGGCCGAGGCACTGCGCAAGGTGAAGCAGGGCATCCGTGCGATCGATCCGCAGCTGGCGCTGGATGCGTGGTCGCAGGCCGACCCGCTGACCGACCGCGAGCGCCGCGTGCTGCGCCTGGCGGGCGAGGGCCGCACCGCCAGCGAGATCGCCGAGCAGCTGGGGCTGTCGCACGGCACGGTGCGCAATTACCTGTCCGAATGCATCGGCAAGCTGGGCGTGGCCAACCGGATCGAGGCGTACCGGCTGGCGCGGCAGAAGGGGTGGTTGTAGGGGGGGGCACTTTTCTTTTCGCGTGAAAAGAAAAGTAACCAAAAGAAACGCGCCGCCAGCCGCGAGCCGGTGCTGCGCACCGGAGCCCTGTGCTCCTCGGTCCGTCGAGGGAGGGCGCGGGAACTCGCTGCGCTCAGACACCCGCGCCTCTTCGCCCTCGCCGGACCTGTGGTGCTCGGCTCGCTCAAGGCGGAGTGGAAGGTCAAGATCAACGGCAAAGGCATCCACGCATGGCGTGGATCTACTGGGTGCAGCTGCGGCTTTTGACGTTGGGTCCGCCTTGTAGCGAGCCGAGCATCGCAGGGGAATCAGGGGCGAAGAGGCGCCGATGTCTGAGCGCAGCGAGTTCGGCGCCGTCCCCTGATTCACCGAGAAGCGCAGGGTACCGGTGCGCAGCACCGGCTCGCGGCCGGCGGCGTGTTTCTTTGGTTACTTTCTTTGCACGAGCAAAGAAAGTGACACCCCTCCGCAGTCGCGAAAAAGGGCAGCCGGGAACCCCCGGCGAACCCATTCAATCCTTCCCGCGTGCCATCGCCTGGAACACGCCATCGCGGCGCACCCACAGGTGGAACAGCGCCGCACCCACGTGCATCAGCACCGTGGCGAACAACACGTAGGCCAGCAGGCTGTGCGCATTGCGCAGCGCGGCGTACAGCGCTGGCGTGTGCGGCACGATCGGCGGCAGGTGCAGGCCACCGCCCAGCACGATCGGGTAGCCGCCGGCCGACAGCATCGCCCAGCCGATCAGCGGCATCGCCAGCATCAACGCGTACAGCATCCAATGCGAAGCCTTCGCCGCCAGCACCTGCCAGGCGGGAAGATCCGCTGGCAGCGGCGGTGGGCGGTGGCGCAGGCGGTTGTACAGGCGCAGCACCGCCAGCAGCAGGATGGCGATACCCAGCGGCCGGTGCAGGTCGATCAGCATGGGGCGCAGGTGCAGCGAGGCGACCATGGTCACGCCGATGAACAGCATGGCGATGATCATCAGCGCCATGGACCAGTGCAGCACCCGGGCGAGCAGGTTGAAGTGGCCGTTGCCGGTACTCATCGTGCTTCCCCCTTCGTTTGTGCCGCCGCACCGCTGGCGCGCTCGCGCTCGCGGCGGTTGAACGACTGCGAATACACCGCCGAGCGCGCAGCCAGGATCGGGTCGTCGCTGCCGCGCACGCCGCTGGGCACGATCAGCGGATCGAAGTTGAGCTGGCCGCAGGCGCCTTCTTCCTGCGACTGCATGCGGTCGAGGCTGAGCACGCCGGCCACCACCTGTTCGCGTGATTCCGGCCACGGCACCGAGGGATCATCAATGGCATCGCCCGGCGCGGCCAGGCTGACCACCAGGTTCCAGCGCACCGGGCCGGTGGCCAGGCGCTGCTGCAGTTCCTGGCTGAGGAAATCGACATTGGCCTGCTTGCGTGCCTCCGCATCCATCTCCACCAGCGGCGCCTGCGGCTGCCAGCGCCAGCGCACCGCGCGTTTCTGTCCCTGCGCGTTGGTGAACCAGAAACTGTTGACGCTGTTGAAGGTGGTGTTGGCCCAGCTGCTGGTCCACGGTGCGCTCTTGGCCCACTGCTGGAAGGCCTGTGCGCTGGGGTACCTGGCCAGCACGGCCGCCATCTTCTGCGGGTCGGGCTTGCCGGTGGCCGGATCCGGAATCTGCGCGCGGGTCTGCTCGTAGAACGCCTCGGCGGTGGGCACGGCGAAGAACGGGAAGCTGTTCATCGCCATCCGCCATTCCTGCCCGTCATCGCCCACCAGCTGTACGGCGATGCTGCGCACGCGCGCGCTGCCATCGGCGCCGTGCGGATCGCCGCCGCCGATCGACAGCCGGCCCAGCACCGGAACCTTCGCCTGCGAGAACACCCGTGCGCTGGACAGCGTGGGCGCCTGTGCGCTGGGTTCGAACCAGCCGCTCACGCACACCCCTTTGCTGTGCGCGCGGCGGAAGCCGGGATGTGCAGGGCCGGTGGCCTCGATGGTGTCGGTGAAGCGCTGTGCGGTCAGCCGGTCGCGGCCGATCCAACCGGCCAGCCAGGCGAAGGCGAGGGCAACGATGCCCAGGATCAGTGCGATCAGCGCGATCCAGGGCAAGGGCGAATGCCGGCGCGGCGCGCCCGGCTCCTGGCCAGCGCGGGTATAGCGGAAGAGCGACATGGTCGGAGTCCTGCCTTCACGGATGTGTGGGTGGGCGACCACACCATCCTCGCAGAACCCGGCCGGGGCCGAAATTCAATTTTTCGTCAGATTTGCAGGGTGATGCAGTGCCGACCAAGGTCGGCACCCACCGGCATGGGTAGCGCCGGGCCATGCCCGGCGGCTCCATCAGCCGTAACGTGCCTTCAGCATCGTCCAGGCCGAACGCAGGGCCAGGGCTTCGCCACCGGCCGGGCGGCCCGGGCGCTCGCCATCGTTCCAGGCATACACGTCCAGATGTGCCCAGCGCTGTCCGTCTTCCAGGAAGCGTTCCAGGTACAGCGCGGCGGTGACCGAGCCGGCCATGCGCGAACCGGCGTTGGCCAGGTCGGCGATGCCGCTGCTCAGGTAACGCAGGTACGGGCGCCACAACGGCATGCGCCACACCGGGTCACGGGTGGCGTCGCCAGCCTGCAGCCACTGCTGGGCGAGCGTGTCATCGTTGCTGAACAGCGCCGGCAGGTCCGGGCCCAGCGCGATGCGTGCCGCGCCGGTCAGCGTGGCGAAGTCCAGCACCAGGTCCGGCTTCTGCTCACCGGCGAACGTCAGCGCGTCGCACAGGATCACCCGGCCTTCGGCATCGGTGTTGTCGATCTCCACGCTCAGGCCCTTGCGGGTGGCGATCACTTCGCCCGGACGGAAGGCATCCGGGCCGATCGCATTTTCCACCGCCGGTACCAGCAGGGTCAGGCGCACCGGCAGCTGCTGGGCCATCACCAGCCCGGCCAGGGCCAGCGCGTGTGCGGCGCCGCCCATGTCCTTCTTCATGTTGCGCATGCCATCGGCCGGCTTGATGTCCAGGCCGCCGGTATCGAAGCACACGCCCTTGCCGACCAGTGCCAGCGCCGGGTCGGTCTCCTTGCCCCAGCGCAGCACGATCAGCCGCGGCGCACGGTGCGAGGCACGGCCCACCGCATGGATGGCCGGGAAGTTCTGCGCCAGCAGTTCGTCGCCGGTGATGGCTTCCACCTGCGCGCCATGCGCTTCGGCCAGGGCACGCGCGGCGTCTTCCAGCTGCTGCGGGCCCATGTCTTCGGTCGGCGTGTTGACCCAGTCACGCACGCGCAGGCTGGCGGCGATCAGGTCGGCCACTTCGCCGGTCGGTGCAGCCACCAACTGGGCCGGCGCGCGGTTGCGCTTGCGGTAGCGGTCGAAGCGGTAGCTGCCCAGGCCCCAGCCCAGCTGCAGCAGCGCCTGCTCGGCGGCCGGCAGTTCGCTGGCCAGCTGCCACACGCTGCCTTCCGGCAGGGCATGCGGTGCATGGGCGTAGCTGTAGGCATCGGCACGATCGCCGACGCCGATCACCGCGCCAGCCAGGCCATCGGCGCCGGGCAGCAGCGCAACCGAATGCGCGCCCGCAGTGAAGCCCTGCGACTTCAACCACGCCTGGGTGGCAGCGGATTGGCTGTTCTTCCACGCCTCGAACTGGCTGCGGTCCAGCACGTGCAGCGGCAGTGCGGCGGTGGTGTCGGCGGTGAAACCAGTGATCTCGCTCATGCGTCAGGTACTCCGGGATGCGTCAGCGTCGGCGGCGTCGAGGTTGGCATCGAGCCAATCGGCCAGGCCGGTGAGGGTGTCGAACTGCAGGTCAGGCTGCAGCTGCGGATGGTTCCAGGTGGCCGCTTCGCGGTTGATCCAGCAGCCGCGCAGGCCGGCAGCCATCGCGCCGGCCACGTCCATCTCGACGTGGTCGCCCACGTGCAGCACCTGCGCCGGGGCGACGCCCAGGCGGTCGCAGGCAGCGTGGAAAATGCTCGCTTCCGGCTTGGCCGCGCCATGCTCGCGCGCGCCCAGCTGGAAGCTGAAGTGATGGGCCAGGCCGATCCGTTCCAGATCGGCGTTGCCGTTGCTCAACGCGGCCACCGGCACCCGCGCGGCGATACGCGCCAGTGCGTCCAGCGCATCGGGGTAGCACTCCACCTGGTTGCGCGCGGCGTAGAACACTTCATACGCCGGTTCCAGAAGATCCAGGCTGGCGCCACTGTTTTCCAGCGCCTCCTGGATCGTCAGCCGGCGCAGCGCGCTCAGGTCGAAATGCAGGTGGGGGTTGTCGCGGAACGAGCGCTCGCGCAGTTCGCGCATGGCCGCCACCGGATACATCGCGGCGGTGGCGGGGCTGTGTTCGCGCATCCAGTCGAACAGGACCTGGTCGATGCGGGCGCCGATCGGAGCGAACGGCCACAGCGTATCGTCGAGGTCGAGGGTGATGGCAAGGACAGGGAATTTCACCCCGCCATTCTACGCCTGCCCGCGCGGGCTTTCATGCGCGCGGCGGGCAGGCGCCGCCGCCGTCAGTGGCTGCGCAGGTCGTAGGAGCAGTACAGGACGGTCTGGCCATCGACGCGATCGACGCTCAGGTCATGCCTGCCCACTTCGCGCCGGTAGCCACCGGCCACCGGCGGCGGCATCTTCGCCAAGGCAGCGACCTTGCTGATTTCCGCGCTGCCGAAGTACGCCGTGTAACTGTCCACGCCATCCTCGCCGCTGGAGCCGTCGTAGGAGGTCACATGGGTCACCGGCAGGCCAAGCACCATCAGCGGCGAGGCCAGTGTGTAGCCGTCGTCGTACTCGTCCCTGATCTTGGCCCCGGCGGGCATCAGCACCTTGGCCATGGCATCGAACTGTCCGGGCGTGAGATGGCGCTGGCAGGTGATGGCCTCCACCAGCTGGGTGCGGGCCACTTCCGCACTGGGCGGGGCCGCGGCGAAGGCGGGGGCGGCCAGGCAGGTCAGGGCGAGGCATCGACGCGCGAAAGAGAACATGGGGAGGGTTCCATCCTGGGAAAAAGCGGGCGCATATTCTGCCAGCCTTCGCCGTCCCACCGTTCCTCTCCCCGCACGCCCGTCGATGGAGCGCGCCTCACTCCAGCAGCCGCGCCCAGCCGTGCATGCCGTCCAGCCGCGCCAGCACCAGCTTGATGCAGACCAGCAGCGGCACCGCCAGCAGCAGGCCGATCATGCCCCAGGCCCAGCCGAACACCATCAGCGCCAGGATCAGCACCAGCGGTGACAGTTTCATCTGCCGACCAAGCACGATCGGCGTCACCAGCTGCCCTTCCAGGGTATGCAGGGCCAGGTAGGCGGCCGCAGGCAGCAGTGCCTGCAGCGGGTCGCGGAACTCGACAAAGCCCATCAGCAGCATCAATGCGACGCCGAGCAGCGGGCCGACATAGGGCGCGAAATTCAGCAGCGCCGCCACGGTTCCCCACAGCAGCGCCTCCTGCAGGCCGATGCCCAGCAGCATCAGCACCCCGGCCAACAGCAGGCCGACCACCGTGTTGATCACGCTGATGGTCAATACGTAGCGCGACACCTCATGCTCGATCGAGCGCAGGATGTCACTGGTGAAACGCTGCTGCTGCCGGTTCGGGAACAGGGCGATCGCTGCACGCTGCAGGCTCTGGCCGTAGATCATGAAGAACAGCGTCAGCAGCACGACGGCCAGCACCGAGGCGGCCAGCCGCGGCGCACGGGTGAGCATCCGGTAGGGGTCGTCCAGCTGGGTGCGGATCACCTGCACCTTGCGGTTGCCGTCGCCGCCGGCCACGCGCGCGAAATTCTCTGCGGCCTGGTTGGCCTGCTGCACCGGCTTGGTCAGGTCCTGCACCTGGCGCGCAACCTTGCGCAGCTGCTGCGGTGCTTCCTGTGCCCAGTCCATCGCCGGGCCGATCAGCTGCACAGCCAACGCACCGGTCACGCCCAAGCCGGCGCCCAGCACCAGCAGGGCGCCGAGCGCGCGCGGAATCCACAGCTTCTGCAGCAGGCGCAGGATGGGGTTGCCGACCAGGGCGAAGAACATCGCCAGCAGGACCGGCAGGATGATGTCCTGCGCCGCCCACAGGGTGAACGCCACGGCCAGGGTCGCCAGGATCACCAGCGACATCGGGCCACGTGGGCGCGAGGGCGGCGGCAGGGGTGCGGACTCGTCCGGCGCAGGCGACGACGGGGACAACAGGGACTCGCTCATCGACGCACCGACCAGAAAGAGAAGCCCATTATCGGCCCGCCGCGATCAACGCGGCGGGTAAGGTTCGTCAACGTTCGGACATCTCGGTCGCCGCTTCGGCCGGACGGGGCTCACGCAGCTCGGGCTCGGCCACCGGGCGTGCTGCCGGTCGTGCTGCGGCGGCGGGGGGCGGGCCGGCCGCTTCATCCACTTGGTCGGCGGCATCGTCTGCGGTTTCCGCCGCCTGCGCCGCCACCACCGAAGCAAACGCGGCCTGGGCGCTGGCGAACAGGCTGGACACCGAACCGACCATCTGCAGCCAACGCGCTCCGTTGACCTTGCCCGGAACCTCCAGCTTGCCGGCGATGAACCCGCCGGCCAGACCCACCACCACGATGCGCAGTGGCGACCAGCCCTGTCGCCAGACCTGGCTGAGCACGTTCCAGTGGTCCTGGGTCTCGCCGAGGCGCACGGCCATCACCTGTTCGCAACGTTTCACACGCCGCTGCAGTGCACCGAACTTCATGGCTTGCCCTCCGGGATCTGCACGCCGGCATCGGGATCATCATCGGTGGGCTCATCGAACAGGCCCAACCGGGACAACTGACGCCGGGTGGCGTGCATGCCGGTGTGGTGGAAGAAGTAGGAAACGCGCCAGATCGCATAGCCGGTGACGGCCAGGCTCAGCAGCGAGGTGATCAGCAGGGCCTGCAGCCAGCTCAGGCCGAAGCTCTGCAGCAGGGCGATGAGGGTGGCGGCCAGCAACAGCCAGGCCGACGCACCGAACACGATGGCGACGCCGGCCCAGGCCAATGCGCGGCCGAATGCGCTGCGCGCCAGCGCGAAGTCCGCCGACGCCAACCGGCGCAGCGAACGCAGTGAGTGCTTGGCCGAATCGGCAGTCGCCCGGCCGGCTGCGCCGACCTGGCGGATGCTTTCGTCCAACGGCGGCGTGGCCGCCGGATCAGGACGTTGCGTGGTGTCTTCGCTCACGCCGCAGCTTACTTGTCGCTGCCGCGGGCCAGCTTGGCGATGATCCAGCCGGTAGCGAAGGCCACGCCGAACGAGGCCAGCGGACGTTCGCGGATCAGCTCAGCAGCGCTGTCGATCAGGTCCTTGCCCTTGTCCATCAGCGCGTCGACCTGTTCCTTGGCGGCGGCACCACCGAACTCGGCAGCAGCCAGGCCCGACAGCGCGCTGTCGGAAAGTTCAGCCTTGACGTTGGCCTTGCCGATGCGCAGTTCATCGGTCGCGGCGCCGGTAGCGCCCTTGATCGCACCGCCGGCAGCGCTGGCGGCCTGCTTCAGGTGGGAACCGGCTTCACCCAGGTGGTCCTTCAGGTTCTCGGTATTGGTGGGGCTCATCGAATCACTCCTGTTGCGATGGGGGAACGGGCGATCGGCGCTTGGCCGACCTGGACGTACAGCAATAGCATCACGTGGGTATAGGGGGCGTTACGGCCAGGCGATCAGCGCATCACCAACTGGCCCTGCTGCTGGCCATTGTTGCGCAGCACGCGCAGCACCAGGGTGGGCGGGCGCTGCTGGAAATTGGCGCGCCAGCTGGCCAGGTCGGCGAACTCGCCCACCGTGGCGTCGGTGATGATGTCGCCCTGCTGCAGGCCATTGGTCGCGGCGCGGCTGCCGCGCTTGACCTCGCTGACCAGCACGCCGCCCACGCCAGACTGACGCAGCGATTCGGGCAGGTCGACGAAGCTGGCACCGGTCAGGCGCGGGTCCAGGCTCTCGCCGCTGACCACGCGCGCCTGTTCCTTCAGCGTTGCCTTGATCTGCAGCGGCTTGCCTTCGCGGCGAACGTCCAGGGTCAGCACGCTGCCCACCGCCGCCAGGCCTTCCACGTTGTGCAGTGCTTCGGCACTGTCCACGCGCTGGCCGTTGGCCGATACCACCACGTCGCCCGGCTTCAGTCCTGCGGCGGCACCGGCCGAACCGGCCAGCACGCGGGTTACCAGGGCGCCGCGGGTTTCGCCCAGGCCCAGGCCCTGCGCGATCTGCGCGCTCAGGTTCTGGCTTTCGATGCCCAGCGTGCCGCGCACCACCACACCATGCTTGACCAGCTGGTCGACCACGCTGCGGGCCAGGTTCGATGGAATCGCCAGGCCCAGGCCGATGTTGCCGGCCATGCTGCCCTGCGGGTTGAAGCTGGCGGTGTTGATGCCCACCAGCTGGCCCTGCAGGTTGACCAGTGCGCCACCGGAATTGCCGGGGTTGATCGATGCATCGGTCTGGATGAAGTTCTGGTAGCCCAGCCCGCGGATGCCACTGCGGCCCACCGCCGAGACGATGCCCGAGGTGACCGTCTGGCTGAAACCGAACGGATTGCCGATCGCGACCACGAAGTCGCCCACCCGCAGCTGGTCGCTGTTGCCCAGCTTGATGTCGGTCAGGTTCTGCGCCGGAATGCGGATCAGCGCGATGTCGGTGTCGCGGTCCGAGCCGAGGAACTCGGCCTTCACCGTGCGCCCGTCGGCCAGTGTCACCTGCACGTCATCAGCGTTGTCGATGACGTGGTGGTTGGTCAGCACCAGGCCTTCGGTGGCATCGATGATGACGCCCGAACCGAGTGACTCGTTGATCCGCTCCTGCGGGATGTCCGGGAACAGGCGGCGGAAGAACGGGTCGTTGAAGAACGGGTTGCGTACCCGCACCACCTGCTTGGTGTTGACGCTGACCACCGCCGGCATCGCCTTTTCCAGCATCGGTGCAAGCGAAGGCACCGCCTGCCCGGCGACCGCGGCCGGCAGCGCTGCGGAGGTGGGCAGTACCGCCGGCAGCGGAGCGGCATCGGCACGGTTGTCCAGGTGCGCATTGAGGCCGGTGGCAACGAAGCCGCCGAAGGCAGCGGCGATTGCGAGCGTAAGCAGGGTGGGAAGCGGTCGCATGGGAGTCGGTTCGCAGGCTGAGGTTGGGGCCGTTGACGCATACGGTAGAACAAGCTGAATGAGTGTGTCGCGATCTGGATAAATGCCCCATGAAAATCCGACCCCCACCGCAGGCGCCGGAAAGCTGACGCGCGCACCACAACGCTGTTCGCGACAGCCGCGAGCGAGCGCCGCAAGGCACGCCGGCAGCGCCCTGATACACCGCGACACTTGCGCAGTTCCGCGCATCCCGACCTTGCGATGACGCTCAGTGCTGCGCGGATGTGTGGCTGCTGCCAGTGCCTGCATCGGCACGCCAGCAGCAGGCAGGCTGCGCAGCACACTGCTTAAAAAAAGGGATTTCCTGACTGCGGGGCACGTCCGCCGCCGCTATCGCTTACTCCAGTTGCGTCGCACCGGATGCGATTGGCCGGTCGTGCCCGTTCCACGATAGCCATTGTCGGTATAGCATCGCCCCGTTTTGACAATCCAGGCCCCTAGGAGGGCAACATGAGCAACGGTAATGGTGTGTCGGTCGTGACCGACGCCGTCGAGAACGTGAAAGAAACCGCCACCAACGTCGGCGAGACCATCGCCCACGCCGCCGAAGACGCAGTGAAGTCGGTCAAGAAGACCGTCAAGCGCGCCCGCAAGGCTGCCACCACCCGCGTCGCCAAGGCCAAGAAGGTCGTGGCCAAGGTCGAGAAGACCGTTGCCAAGAAGGCCGAGAAGGCTGCCAAGTCGGTCGGCAAGACCGTTGCCAACGCCAAGAAGAAGCTGGAAGCGGCCAAGAAGAACGCCAAGGCCGAAGCGGCTGCCCTGAAGAAGGAAGTGGCCAAGAAGAAGGCGGCTGCCGGCAAGACCGTGACCAAGAAGGCTGCTGCTGCCAAGAAGACCACCAAGGCTGCCGGCAAGAAGGTCGCTACCGTGAAGAAGGCCGCCACCAAGAAGGTTGCGACCGCCAAGAAGGCTGTGGCCAAGAAGACCGCTGCTGCCAAGAAGGTTGTCGGCAAGAAGGTCGCTACCGCCAAGAAGGCTGTAGCCAAGAAGACCGTGTCCGCCAAGAAGGTTGCCGGCAAGAAGGTCGCTACCGCCAAGAAGGCTGTGGCCAAGAAGACTGTCGCTGCCAAGAAGGTCGTCGGCAAGAAGACCGCTGCTGCCAAGAAGGTTGTCGGCAAGAAGACCGTCGCTGCCAAGAAGGTCGTCGGCAAGAAGACCGTCGCTGCCAAGAAGGTTGTCGGCAAGAAGACCGCCGCTGCCAAGAAGGTTGTCGGCAAGAAGACCGCCACTGCCAAGAAGGTTGTCGGCAAGAAGGTCGCTGCTACCCGCAAGACGGTCGCCAAGAAGGCTGCACCGCTGAAGAAGGCCGTGGCCAAGAAGGCTCCGGCCAAGAAGGCCGTGCGCAAGGCTGCCAAGCGCAAGTAAACGCGCGTGGTTCGAAGGCCCTTCCGCTCATCGGGCGGGAGGGCCTTCTGCGTTTTCGGGGGGGGACTGATCATTGCCTGGCGTGGATCTGCGGCAGCAGCCTGGGGCAAGATGAAGGTCTTCCGCAGGAGCCCTGACCATGCGCGGCATCGATTTCAGTTCCTGGCAGGGCGTGCTGTCCACCCTGGCCGGGTTGGTCCTGATCACCCTGCTCGGCGTGGGCATCCGCCTGCTGGTGATGCAGACCCTGCAGCAGCGCCGCGAACGAGAGAACCGGCAGATCAATGAGCGGCTGCGTACCTTGATGGCGGCCTACAAGACGCTGGGCGGCTCCTTCACCGGTGAGCTGGGGGTCGATCCAACCCACCTGCGCGACCTGCGCCAGCGGGCCCACGAAGAAGGCATCGCCGAGCCGGGCTCGGATCGAGCCCGGCGCATCCGCGATGCGGTCGAAGCGGCCTTGTCGGACATCCTGCTGCTGGGCACCGACGAGCAGGTACGGCTGGCCGCGCGCGCTGCCAGTGAACTGGCACAGGGGCGTGCGGTGCACACACACGAACTGGTGATCTCGCTGCGCGACTTCGTCCGCGAGGCGCTGGACCTTGCGCCGGTACCGGCCGACCTGGAGATCCCGCGCCAGGGGCCTACCCGCCCTGCGGGCAGCGCTGGCGGAAGTGGCAAGGGCCGCAACGAGGGCGACGCCAAGGGCGGTCGCACCGGTGGAGGTGGCGGCGGTGGCGGCGGCATGGGTGCCGGAATGGGCGGGCTGGGTGTGGGTGCCGGTGCTGCGCTGGGTGCCGGCCACGCGGCGGGTGAGGATGAAGCGGGCGCCCGCTGAGGACGCCCGCCCGGGTCAGCGCTTGAGTTCGAAGATCGGCTCGAATCCGCCGTAGATCATCCGTGCACCGTCGAACGGCATGGGATTCTTCGACGGGTCCAACCGCGGGTCTTCCATCATTTTCTGCATGCCTGCATCGCGGGTGGCCTTGTCCGGCCACTCGATCCAGGAAAACACCACGGTCTCCTCCGCCGTGGCTTTCACCGCGCCGAAGAAGTCGGTGGTCTTGCCGTGCGGCACGTCATCGCCCCAGCACTCGACCACGCGCAGCGCGCCGTGTTCGAGGAACACCACGTCGCCGCTGCGCGCGTGGGCGAGGAACTTCTCCTTGTTGGCGGTGGGCACCGCCAGGACGAAACCATCGATGTAGCTCATCGCTTGCCTCCGGAATGGACCGTGCCAGGTGCACGGCCTTCATTGAGTCGACGCTTCAGGGCGCGGCAAATCGACATCGATTGCCGCGCCATTGAATCGAAGCGCGTGCGCGCACCGCGCGCGTATGCCTGAGCCTTGCTGAATCAATGCAAAAAATTCAGCAATGCGAAGACCGCTGTTTTCAGGGAGCGTTGTGGCGAATAACGGAGAATTTACATTCCCGATGCGATGGCGCCCTGGCGCTGCTGCACACCATAAGAAAGTAAAGGTGTACCCCCATGAAGAATTCGCTGATTGCTCTGGCTCTGGCCGCTGCCCTGCCGTTCACCGCTTCGGCCGCCGAGAACCTGTCCTACAACTACGCCGAGGCTGACTACGCCAAGACCGACGTTGACGGCATCAAGGCTGATGGCTGGGGCGTGAAGGGTTCCTACGGCTTCCTGCCGAACTTCCACGCTTTCGGCGAGTACAGCCGCCAGGAAGTCGACCACACCAACATCAAGGTTGACCAGTGGAAGGTCGGTGCCGGCTACAACGTCGAAATCGCTCCGTCGACCGACTTCGTTGCCCGCGTCGCCTACCAGAAGTTCGACCAGAAGCACGGCCTGGATTTCAACGGCTACAGCGCTGAAGCCGGTATCCGTACCGCGTTCGGTGCCCACGCTGAGGTCTACGGCCTGGTCGGTTACGAAGACTATTCGAAGAAGCACGGCGTCGACATCGACAGCCAGTGGTACGGCCGTCTGGGTGGTCAGGTCAAGCTGAACCAGAACTGGGGCCTGAACGGCGAGCTGAAGATGAACCGCCACGGCGACAAGGAATACACCGTCGGCCCGCGCTTCAGCTGGTAATTGCATCTACGGCGCGCCCGCGCGCTGTTCGTGCTGAAACAGGCCCGGCATTGCCGGGCCTGTTGCGTTGTGGGGAATCAGAACAGAGTCTGACTGCGATGCGCGGCGTCATGTTGCATTGCAATGAATTGGATTCCGCCACCGCCAGTGGCGGCCTACGGTGGATATCCCGTGCTGCCGGATACACCGCGATGCCGCCCGTACTCCCACCGCTGCTCCCCGACCGGCCGCGCCGTCTGGCGCTGCTGGATCCGCATCCGGTGCTGCGGCTGGGGGTGGAAGTGCTGCTGCACCAGCACAGCGGCGTGCACGTGCGTGGCAGCTACGCCAACGAAGATGACCTGGTGGAACTGCTGCAACGCGAACCCGGCTGCGTTGACCTGCTGGTGATCGATGCGCTGCCGCTGGGGGATCTTGGCGACGGGTTGCAGCTGCTGCGCGGATTGTCCCGGCGCTGGCCCAGCCTGCCGATACTGGTGCTGTCGGCGCACTGCAATGCCAGCACCGTGGCCACGACGATGCAGGCCGGCGCACGCGGCTTCCTGTCCAAGGCGACCACGCCGGAAATGCTGCTGCGCGCGGTGGACGTGGTGGCCCGCGGTGGGCGGTTCGTGCCCCCGGAGCTGCGCACGCAGCTGAATCGATCGCGCGCGCGGCGCATGTCGGCGCCCAGCCTGACGCCACTGAGCCGGCGTGAACGCGAAGTGCTGCGGCTGGTGCTGCAGGGGTGCAGCACCGGCGAAGTGGCCCGGCGCTTCCAGCGCTCGGCCAGCACCATCAGCACGCAGAAGAAAGCGGCCTACCAGAAGCTCGGCATCCGCAGCGATCTCGAACTGTTCCGCATCCGCCACCTGCTGGAGTGTGGCTGACGGGCGCGCTTACTCGCCCTGGTACTGCTTTTCCTCGACCAGCGCCGAACCGGCAACACGGTTGATCTCGTTCTTCACCTGTACGCGTTCGCCGTTGGTGCCGTACACGCCGCGCGCCAGCTGGATGAACGCCTCGTCGAATACCTGCGCCGCTTCCTTGTCGCGCAGCTGGTCCTGGATCTCCCACATGCGCTCGTTGATGGCCTTCAACTGCGTCTTCAGCGCGGCCAGTGCCGGCTGCGCGTCAAGCTGCTGCAGCAGCAGCGGCAGCAGGCCGTCAAGCTCGGTGCGCACGTTGGCCAGCTTGGTCGCATCGTCGATGCGCTCGGCCTTGATCTCGAGAATGGTGATCTTGTCGATCAGCTCGCCGATCGATACCGGGGTCAGGATGGCGTCCACGTGGTTGGTTCCTGGAAATAGGCCCGCATGATACCGCGCCCACCGCAGCGCGGATTTACGCTGAATTTGCGCTGGCACGGCAGCATCGCCATCGAACCGTTACGACCCTGCCATCGACACTGCCGTCCCGGCGGACAGACCGCCTTCGACGAGGAAGTGAGTGCAGTGAAGAGCAAGGGGATGATCATGGCCAGCGCGGCCGCACTGGCGGGGCTGCTGTGCGCCGGCAGCGTGCAGGCGCAGGTGCAGGTAAGTGGCACGGCGGCATTGACCAGCGACTATGTCTGGCGCGGCAGTTCGCAGAGCGAGGGCGATCCGGCCGCGCAGGTGGGGGCAAAGGTGACGGTGGGTTCGGGCTGGTATGCCAGCGCATGGGGCTCCAATGTCTCGTTCACGCCGGACAGCGGGGCACGCAGCGAGTTCGATCTCGTCGCCGGCTGGTCCGGCGCGCTGTCGCCGGACTGGAGCCTGGATGCGAACCTCACCCGGTATGTCTATCCGGGCACTGGCCGCGCACTGGACTGGACCGAACTCAATGTCACCACCACCTGGAAGCAACGCGCCTGGCTGCAGGTTGCCCACTCCAACGATGCCCTGGCCGGCGGCCGTCGCGGCACCTACGCACAGCTGGGCGTGCGGGTGCCGTTGAACGAGCGCGTGCGGTTGGAAGCGGCGGTGGGGCAGTACTGGCTGGCCACCGCGCAGGGGCCGGACTACCTGCATGGCCAGCTCAGTGCCATTGCCACGTTGACGCCGGCCTGGGAACTGCGCGCCACCGTGCATGACACCGACAGCGCCGCCAAGCGTCTGTTCCCGGGCAATGCCGGTGGACGCTGGGAACTGGCGCTGCAGGGCAGCTTCTAGTCGGCCGACGCGGCCTGGCGTGCGCGCCAGGCACTGGGCAGCCACACCAGCAGGGCCAGTACCGCCACCGCGGTACCGGCCACGCATACGCCGGTCCAGCCGAAACGCTGGTAGACCTGTGCCGACAGCAGCGAGCCCAGCGAACCCCCGATGAAATAGCCGGTCATGTAACCGGCATTGAGGCGGTTGCGTGCCTCCGGCTGCAGTGCGTAGATCAGGTTCTGGTTGCTGACATGCAGCAGCTGCGCGGCCAGGTCCAGCACCACCACGCCGACCAGCAGCGCCAGCAGCGAATGCGCCGACAGCCCCAGAGGCAGCCAGGACAGCAGCAACAGCACCAGCGCAATGGCCGTGGCCCGGCCGGTCTGGCCACGATCCGACATGCGCCCGGCAAGGCCGGCAGCCAGCGTACCGGCGGCACCGACCAGCCCGAACAGGCCGATGGTGGCGTCGCTGTAGGCATACGGCGGCTGCGCCAGCAGGAAGGCCAGTGGCGTCCAGAAGATCGCGAACATCGCAAAGCTGCACGCGCCGAGCAGCGTGCGCTGGCGCAGCACCGGCTCCTGCACGAACAGCGTGCCGATCGAGCGCAGCAGCGCGAGGTAGCTCAGCCCGGCGCTGTGGTGGAAACGCGGCAGGCCGCGCTGCAGGGCCAGCGCGGTCAGCACCAGCGTACCTGCAGCGATCGCATAGACCAGGCGCCAGTCGCCCAGGCTCGACAGCAGCCCGGCCACGGTGCGTGCCAGCAGGATGCCCAGCAGCAGCCCGCTCATCAGCGTGCCGACCACGCGGCCGCGATGCTCCGGTGCGGCCAGGGTGGCGGCGAACGGCACCAGCACCTGCGCCACCACCGAGAACAACCCGGTGATCGCGGTACCGGCCAGCAGCCATGGCAACGACGGCGCGCATGCGCTGATCACCAGTCCGCTGGCCGACAACAACGTCATCACCACGATCAGCCGGCGGCGCTCGAACAGATCACCCAACGGCACCAGCAGGATCAGGCCAGCGGCGTAGCTCAACTGCGCAGCGGTCACCACCATGCCGACCTGGCCGAAAGGCACGCCGAAGGCATCGGCGATGGTATGCAGCAACGGCTGCGCGTAGTAATTGCTGGCCACCGCGACGCCGGTGGCGACCGACATCAACAGGATCTGCCAGCGCTGCAGGGGAGGAAGGGAAGGAGACACGCGATGTTCCGTGAAGCAGGGCAGCACAGTGTCTGCCTGCTGCGGTCATGATGGAAATGAATCATCATCATCGCTGTCATCTGGAATTGAGATACGGGTGTGAACCTGAAGCAGCTCGAGTTCGCCGTGGCCCTGGCTGAAGAGGGCAACTTCACCCGTGCGGCCGCGCGCTGCCACGTCGTGCAGTCGGCCCTGAGCCATCAGATTGCCCATCTGGAGCAGGAGCTGGGCACGATGTTGTTCGAGCGGCTGCCGCGCCAGGTGCGCGCCACCGCGGCGGGGGAGGCGTTGCTGGTGCACGCCCGGCAGGTGCTGGCCAGCCTGCGCCACCTGCGTGCCGACGTCGCTGCCGTCAGTGGTGACGTGCGCGGGCTGCTGGCGATCGGGCAGATCTCGTCGCTGACCGGCGTCGACGTGGTGGCCATGCTGGCTGCCTTCCAGCAGCAGCACCCGCAGGTGGAGTTCCAGTTGCGGGTGGACAAGAGCGAGACCCTGCTGCAGCAGGTGCAGTCGCGCGCACTGGACGTGGCGCTGGTGGGGCTGGCGCCGTCGGCCCATCTCGAGGGCGTCTGCCACCAGATGCTGCAGGAAGAGGATCTGGTGGCCGTGCTGGCGCCGCAGCATCGGCTGGCCACGCGCCAGCGGTTGCCGTTGGCGGCGCTGCAGGATGAGGCCCTGGTCGATTTCCCGCGGGGGACCGGCGCGCGCCGGCAGACCGATGATGCGTTCGCCGCAGCGGGCCTGCCGCATCAGGTGCGTTTCGAGGTCAACCTGATGGAACTGGTCGAGCGCTTCGTCCGCCACGGCCTGGCGGTGGGCATCGTGCCGGTGCGGATCGCCGACGGTTTCGAAGGGGTGGTGCAGGTGCCGCTGCAACCGACCCCGACCCGGCGCGTACATCTGGTCTGGCAGCGCCTGCCGACGCCGGCCGCACGCGCCTTCGTCGACGCCGTGCTCAGCTGCGCAGGCGCAGGCTCAGGCCCTTGAGGAAGTTGCGCAGCATCTGGTCCAGGCAGCGCCGGTAGTTCTTGTGGCCGGGCTGGCGGAACAGCGCGCCGAGTTCGGATTTGGAGACGTTGAAGCCGATGCTGGTGAAGATCTCCATCATGTCGACATCGCGCAGCTGGAAGGCCACGCGCAGCTTCTTCAACACCAGGTTGTTGTCGATGCGGGTTTCCACCGCGCGCGGCGCCTGGCCCTCATCGTGACCGCGCAGGTGCAGGATCAGGCCATCGAGGAAGTGCGCCAGCGCACTGTCGCTCATCGGCTGGAAACCCGGCTCGTCTTCACGCAGCAGCCAGGCCTTGGCCTGGTCGACATCCACTTCGAACGCCGGATCGGCCATCTGGCACAGGGTCACCACGTGGTGGTCGCCGAGGTCCAGGGAATAGCGCACGCTGCGCAGTACATCATTATTGATCATGGCCCATTGTACCGGCCCTGCGGCTGTAACCGGACTGTCACCGGATTGCAGCATCGTGAGCGCTGTTCTGCAGAGACCCTCTCCAATGCGCCGGTACCTCCTTTCCGTTCTGCTGGCCGCCAGCAGCTTCGCCGCCACCGCCCAGGACCGTTTCGTGCCCGTGGAGCAGCGTCTCAGCGCGGCCCAGCTGGCCGAAGTGGGCCTGGACGCGACCCAGCTGCAGACCCTGAACCGCGTGCTGCGCGAGGCCGAGGCATCTACGCCCGTACCCACGCGGGCGGCGGTTGCGGCCAACACCGGCGCGCCGGTGCCGGCCAACGTTCCCGCCCCGGCGGCGATGCACCTGGGCCTGGAAGAGGGGCCGGTCAGCGCCCGCGTGGTCGGCGACGTTGCGGGTTGGCAGCCGGGCTCGGTGTTCACCCTCGACAACGGTCAGCAGTGGCAGGTGATGAAGGGCCAGATGAAGCTGCGCAAGACCCTGCAGGCACCGCAGATCGAGGTGATTCCGGGCATTGCCGGGCGCTGGTTCCTGCAGGTCGACGAAGATCTGCCGAAGGCACGCGTGTTCCGCCTGCGCTGACCGCGCGCACCGCAGCGGGCCGATCAGGCAACGCGGCCGTGGGCCGACGGTGCCAGAATGGCGGTCTGGTTTCCCACGGAGTTGTCTGATGACCCGAACCGTCCTGATTACCGGCGCCACGTCCGGCTTCGGCGCCGCTGCCGTACACCGCTTCGCCCAGGCGGGCTGGAAAGTGATCGCCACCGGCCGTCGCAGCGAACGCCTGCAGCCGCTGGTCGAGCGCTACGGCAAGGAGGTGGTGCACGCGGCCGTGTTCGACGTGCGTGATCCGGTCGCGATGGAAGCGGCACTGCTGGCGCTGCCGCCGGCCTTCGGTGACATCGATCTGCTGGTCAACAATGCCGGTCTCGCCCAGGGCACCGCGCCGGCGCAGAGCGCCAGCCTGAAGGACTGGACGACGATGATCGACACCAACATCACCGCGCTGGTCACCCTGACCCATCGCCTGTTGCCGCAGCTGGTGGAGCGCAAGGGCGCCATCATCAACATTTCGTCGGTGGCCGGTGTCTATCCGTATCCGGGCGGCAACGCCTATGGCGGCACCAAGGCGTTCGTCAGCCAGTTCTCGCTGGGCCTGCGTTCGGACCTGCACGGTACCGGCGTACGCGTGACCACCATCGAACCGGGCATGGCCGAAACCGAGTTCACCGTGGTCCGCACCCATGGCGACCAGGTTGCGTCGGACAAGCTCTACACCGGCGCCAACCCGATGACCGCCGAAGACATCGCCGAGCAGATCTTCTGGGTGGCGAGCCTGCCCCCGCACCTGAACATCAATCGCCTGGAACTGATGCCGGTCAGCCAGTCGTTCGCCGGTTTCCAGGTTGCCCGCGAGAGCTGATCCGCTGTCTGCAGCGTCGAGCCCGGCGCTGCACGGGCAAAAAAAAAGCCGGGCAATGCCCGGCTTTTTTCATTATGCCCGCACGCTTACTGCGCCTTGATCGCCATCGCCTGCAGGCCGGTGCCATCCAGCTTCTGCTTGGCTTCGGAAAGCTCACCGGCGGTGCCATAGGGCCCCATGCGTACGCGGTACACGGTCTTGCCGTTGATCTGCGCCGACTCCACGCGTGCGGCCAGGCCCATCATCGCCAGCTTGGCCTTGGTCGCTTCGGCATCGCCGGACGCGCCGAACGCACCGGCCTGCAGGATGTAGCGGGCGTTGTCGGCCGGTGCCGGGGCTGCTGCAGTGCTGGCGGCGGCCGGCGCGGTTTCGCTGCGTGCCGCAGGAGCGGCGGCAACGGTGCTGGTGCTGGCCGGCGCGGTGGTGGCCGCTGGCGCGGCGGTCGTCGGGCGTTCACTCACCGGCGTCGGCAGCGGACGGCTGGTGGCGGTCACCGGCGCGGTGCTGGCAACGCTCGCCGTCGCCGCAGGGGCTGCGGCCGCAACCGCCGCCGGCACGGGCTTGCCTTCCAGTGCGGCCTGCGCGCGCTGCGCTTCGGCCTTGCTCCGGCGCTGTTCCTCGGCGCGCGCGCTGGCGGCCAGTTCGGCGTCGGACATCTCCACTTCCTTGCCAGGCAGCAGGGTGTAGAAGTCGTACTGGGTGGCGGCCGGCTTTTCCGGCTCAGCCGGTTTCGGCGTGACCGGCTGTGCGGCCGGCTGGGTGCCGACATCGCCTTCGCCATCGGCCACCGGCGCCGGCTGCGCGTTCGGGTTCGGCTGCGGACCGGCGCGCAGGAAGCCATCGCCCTCGCCCTTGAACAGGTTCGGCGCCGCCAGGAACACCACGGCGGCGATCGCCACGCCGGCAACCAGCCACACCCATCCGGGCGTGCCTTGGCTGCTGTTGCGCCGAGCCTGTGTCTTGCCGCGTCGTGCTGCCATGTCTACTGCGTCTCCTGAGGCTTACATTTTTTCCGGGGCGGAAACGCCCAGGAGGTCGAGGCCGTTGGCCAGTACCTGGCGCGCCGCGCAGGCCAGGGTCAACTTGGCATTGCGATCGGTCGCGTCGTCCACCAGCACCGGCGTCCCGTGATACCACGTGTGGAAGGCGTGCGCCAATTCGCGCAGGTACTGCGCGACCAGATGCGGTTCCAGCGCCACGCCGGCCGCTTCCACCACTTCCGGATAACGCGAGATCTCGTTCATCAGGGCCAGCGATGCGTCATCGGCCAGGCGGCCGAGATTGGACAGGCCGGTGCCCTGTTCGTAGACCAGACCCTTCTCCTGCGCCTGGCGCAGCAGGCTGCAGACACGGGCATGTGCGTACTGCACGTAGAACACCGGGTTGTCGTTGCTCTGCTGACGGGCCAGGTCGATGTCGAAGGTCAGCTGTGAATCGGGCCTGCGCGCGATCAGGAACCAGCGGGTGGCGTCGCGGCCGGCTTCTTCGATGAGGTCGCG
>Ga0308156_1001634_pt1 | contig 24529 bp, 24 predicted proteins | sample PhyAR2_FD_201041 | JGI IMG/M metagenome (GOLD analysis project Ga0308156, IMG submission 201041) | Phyllosphere microbial communities from UC Gill Tract Community Farm, Albany, California, United States - DLSL A.R2 | ecosystem: Host-associated > Plants > Phyllosphere > Unclassified | place: USA... | reverse complement strand
CCCGATCCGCGGATCGGGGCCCTCTCTTCATCTGGACGATCTACTTCTTGTCGTCGTCCGTCTCGGGCTTCTCCGCGCCCTCGAGGAACTTCGGCGCGGGAATCTCCACCTCAGCCTTGTCGTGCAGGGCGACGGTCGGGCGGCCCTCGGCGGCGGCGCGCTCAGCCGCGCCCTCGAGCTCGGCCGTCTCCTCGGCGTCGATGTGGTCGATCTCGTGGTGCTGGTGCGCGAGAGCGGCATCCACCTCGGCCTGCGTGACCGGGGTGAGGCGGTCCTCGAAGAACCAGCGCGAGAGGGACGCGCGCATGTTCTGGTGCCACGGGATGCGACCCTGAGCGTTGGGACGCACGACGAGGGGCTCGTTGACCTCGAAGTCCACGAGTTTCCAGCGCTCGTACTCGTCGACGGGCTGGTGCACCTCGATGTACTCACCGCCGGGCAGGCGCACGATGCGCCCGGACTCGTAGCCGTGCAGCGCGATCTCGCGATCCTTCTTCTGGAGCGCGATGCACAGGCGCTTCGTCACGAAGTAAGCGATGATCGGGCCGACGATGAGCAGAGCCTGGAGCGTGTGGATCACGCCCTCCATCGTCAGATGGAAGTGCGTCGCGATGATGTCCGACGAGGCGGCGGCCCACAGCACGGCGTAGAACGTGACGCCGGCGGCGCCGATCGCCGTACGGGTCGGGGCGTTGCGAGGACGCTGCGCGATGTGGTGCTCGCGCTTGTCGCCCGTGATCCACGCCTCGATGAACGGGTAGATCAGCACGAGGACGATGAACAGCCCCAGGATGCCCAGCGGCAGGAGGATGTTCCACGACCAGGTGCGGTCGAGGAAGACGAACTCCAAGTGCGGCGGGACGAGACGGAGCGCACCGTCGGCGAAGCCGATGTACCAGTCCGGCTGCGTACCGGCCGAAACGGGGGAGGGGTCGTACGGACCGTAGTTCCAGATCGGGTTGATCGTGAACAGCGAGGCGATCAGGACGATCACACCGAAGGTCAGGAAGAAGAATCCGCCCATCTTGGAGGCGTACACCGGGACCATCGGATAGCCCACCACGTTGCTGTTCGTGCGGGCGGGCCCGGCGAACTGAGTGTGCTTGTTGATGATCATGAGCACGAGGTGCAGAGCCAGCAGCGCGATGAGGATCGCCGGGAGCAGCAGGATGTGCAGCGTGTAGAGGCGTCCGACGATGTCGGTTCCGGGGAACTCGCCGCCGAAGAGCAGGAAGGAGATCCACGTGCCGACGACCGGGATGCCCTTGACCATGCCGTCGATGATGCGCAGACCGTTACCGGAGAGCAGGTCGTCGGGGAGGGAGTAGCCGGTGAAGCCCTCGGCCATCGCGAGGATGAACAGGATGAAGCCGATCACCCAGTTCAGCTCGCGGGGCTTGCGGAACGCGCCGGTGAAGAACACGCGCAGCATGTGGACGCCGATACCGGCGACGAACACGAGCGCCGCCCAGTGGTGGATCTGACGCACGAGCAGACCGCCGCGCACATCGAACGAGATGTGGAGCGCCGACTCGAGGGCGGCGGACATCGCGATGCCGCGCATCGGCTCGTACGCACCGTAGTAGTGCGTCTCGACCATGGAGGCCTGGAAGAAGAACGTCAGGAACGTGCCGGACAGCAGCACGACGACGAAGCTCCATAGCGCGATCTCGCCGAGCATGAAGGACCAGTGGTCGGGGAAGATCTTGCGACCGAGCTCCTTGACGAGTCCCGAGAGGCTGGTGCGCTCATCCAGATAGTTGGCGGCGGCACCGACGAAGCGACCGCCGAGAGGCTTGCTGCGCTCCGAGGAGCCTGCGGGCATCGCGGGTTCCGTCGTGACGTTCTCCGTGGGGTGGGTTGCGGTGCTCAATGGCGCTCCCAGAAGCTCGGACCGACGGGCTCGGTGAAGTCACTGCGGGCGACGAGGTAGCCCTCGTCGTCGACCGCGATGGGCAACTGCGGCAGCGGACGCGCGGCCGGGCCGAAGATGACCTTCGCGCCGTCGGAGACGTCGAACTGCGACTGGTGGCAGGGGCAGAGGAGGTGGTGCGTCTGCTGCTCGTAGAGGGCGACCGGGCATCCGACGTGGGTGCAGACCTTGGAGTAGGCGACGATGCCGTCGTACGACCAGTCCTTGCGGTCCTCCGCCTCGATGAGCACGTCCTGCGGCATGCGCATGAGCAGCACGATCGCCTTCGCCTTCTCCTCGAGGTAGCCGTCGTGGTGGCTGAGGGAAGCGAGCTCCTCCGGGATCACGTGGAACGCGGAGCCGAGGGTGACATCCGATGCCTTGATCGGGCGACCGCTGGGGTCGTGCGCGAGGCGCATGCCTTCCTTCCACATGGTGTGGCTGAGCAGGTGCACCGGGTCACCGGCGTACGGGTTCTCCGGGCTCGACTCGGGCGCCAGGCCGCGGAACAGGACAACGCCGGGAACGACGGAGGCGACGAGGGCGGCGAACAGCGAGTTGCGGATCATCGCGCGGCGCCCGAATCCGGACTCCTCATTGGCGACCGTGAGGGCCTCGACGACCGCCTCGCGGGTGGTGTCGCGGCCGCGCGTCGCGTGACGGGGCTCGATGAACTCCTTGTCGGACATGATCGCCTTCGACCAGTGGATCGCGCCCACGCCGATGGCCAGCAGCGCGAAGGCGATGCCGAGTCCGATGAAGAGGTTGTTGTCGCGGATGGCCGCGATGGAGCCGCTCTCGATGGGGAAGACCATGTAGGCCACCACGGCCCACACGGAGGCCGCCACCGACAGGTAGAACAGCGTGTACACGGTGCGGACGGCGCGCTTCATCGCGGCGGGGTCCTTGTCGGTCACGCGCTCGCGGTGGGGCGGCAGACCGGGGTTGTTCACCGGGTCGGACACCGTCACGGCGAGCCCGCTGGAGGGCTTCCAGGAAGCCCTCTCGTGCTCGAGCGCGTCGTCCTCGTGTGCCATGGTGCTCCTCGTACGTTCCGTCAGTTCGTCAAAAAGATCAGTTGGACTTCGCGGTGATCCACACCGTGATGGCGATCAGCGTGCCGATGCCGAAGATCCAGATGAACAGGCCCTCCGAGACGGGGCCGAGTGAGCCGAGCGAGAAGCCACCGGGGGACTCGGTCTTCTGCATGTACAGCAGCGCCGAGATGATGTCGCGCTTGTCCTCGGGAGTGAGGTTCATGTCGTTGAAGACCGGCATGTTCTGCGGTCCGGTGACCATGGCGGCGTACATGTTCAGTGCGCTGGTCGTGTGCAGGTCGGGGGCGTACTTGCCCTCGGTGAGCGCACCGCCGGCGCCGGCCACGTTGTGGCACATGGCGCAGTTGATGCGGAAGAGCTCGGCTCCCGCGGAGACATCGCCCTCGCCGTCGAGGACCTCGGACGACGGATACGTCGGGCCGGGCGCGATCGACTGGACGAACTTGGCGATCGCCTCGGTCTGCTCGTCCGTGAACTGGACGGGCTTCTGCGGCGCTTGCGGTGCCTGCGCCTGCAGGGGCATACGACCGGTCGAGACCTGGAAGTGCACCGACAGCTCGCCGACGCCGTAGAGCGACGGGCCGTTCTCCGTGCCCTGGAGGTCCATGCCGTGACAGGTGGCGCAGTTCGCCTGGAACAGCTTCTTGCCGTCTTCCACGGTGAGCTGGGACGCGGCGGTCTGCGTCTCGGTCGTCGCCGCCATCGCGGCCGACGCGCCGGCGTAGATGCCGCCGGTCATCAGGAGGCCGATGCCGATCAGGGCGGCGGCGGCCAGGGGGCTTCGACGACCGGAGGTGCGCCGCTTCTTCTCACGTGCCATGGTGCTGGACTCCGGCTTCTTATTTCAGGAAGTAGATGACGAGGAACAGGGCGATCCAGACCACGTCGACGAAGTGCCAGTAGTAGGACACGACGATCGAGGTGGTCATCTCCTTGCGCCCGAAGTTCTTGACCGCGTAGGCGCGGCCGATGACGAGGAGGAACGCGACGAGACCGCCGGTGACGTGCAGGGCGTGGAAGCCCGTCGTCAGGTAGAAGGCGGAGGCGTAGGCGTTCGCCGAGATCGGCATGCCCTCGGTGACGAGCTGTGCGTACTCCCACACCTGGCCGGACACGAAGACGGCTCCCATGAAGAAGGTGAGGAAGAACCACTCGACCATGCCCCAGCGGCGCAGGTTCCAGATCGAACCGGTGCGGTACGGCTGGAACCGCTCGGCCGCGAACACGCCGAACTGGCACGCGAAGCTCGAGAGCACCAGGATCATGGTGTTGACGGCCGCGAACGGAACGTTCAGCAGCTCGGTCTCCTGGGCCCACAGGTCGGGGGAGGTGCTGCGGAGGGTGAAATAGATCGCGAACAGGCCCGCGAAGAACATGACCTCGCTGCCGAGCCAGACGATTGTCCCCACGGCGACCGGATCTGGCCGTTTGACCGAACGGAGGGCCTGGTTATATGTCGCTGGCGTCGTCACGCTCACCATTATGACCGATATTCACGGCCGACTCTTGCACCTCGCGCCCTCGAACGGACCTTGCCGGAGCTTAGGGCGACCTAAGAGATTGGGGCGAGCCCGCCGTGAAGACGCCCGGGATCTGGTGATCCGCGCCGGATGATCCGTTTCCCTCGCGATCGAACGCGCTCGGTAGGATCGGGAACCATGTTCCCCGCGCGCACCTGGTCCGACATCCTCACGGAATTGCTCGGGGGTGCCGACCTCAGCGTGTCGGACGCGACGTGGGCGATGCAGCAGATCATGGCCGGCGAGGCGACGCCTTCTCAGCTGGCCGGGTTCCTCATCGCGCTCCGCGCCAAGGGGGAGACCGTGGATGAGATCGTGGGCTTCCGCGACGCGATCCTCGCGGCTGCCCTCCCGCTTCCCGTGCCGGCCGACGTGCTCGACATCGTGGGAACCGGCGGCGACCGCTTCGGCACCGTGAACATCTCGTCGACCGCCGCGATCGTCGCCGCATCCACAGGCGTCCCGGTCGTCAAGCACGGCAACAAGGCGGCGAGCTCCTCCTCGGGTTCCTCCGACGTGCTGCGCGAGCTCGGCATCGACCTCACCCTGAGCCCGGATGCGGTCGCGGCGACCCTGGAGCGCGCCGGCATCACGTTCGCGTTCGCCGCAGCGTTCCATCCGGGATTCCGTCACGCCGGTCCCACGCGGGCCGAGCTCGGTGTCCCGACGGTGTTCAACTTCCTCGGTCCGTTGTGCAACCCGGCGCGCGCGGAGGCGAACGCCGTGGGCGTCGCGCATCTCGACCGCGTGCCGCTCATCACGGGTGTGTTCCGCACTCGCGGCGCGACGGCACTCGTGTTCCGCGGCGACGACGGCCTGGACGAGCTCACCACGACCGGACACAGCCGGATCTGGGAGATCTCCCGCGGAGACGTGCACGAGCACGACCTCGATCCGCGGGATCTCGGCATCCCGCTCGCCGACATCTCCGAGCTCATCGGCGGTTCGCCCGCCCACAACGCCGACGTGGTGCGGCGCGTGCTGGGGGGCGAACCCGGTCCGGTGCGCGACATCGTGCTGCTCAACACGGCGGCCGGGCTCGTGTCATACCGTCTGTCGCAGGACGCGGCCGAGGTGCAGCGTCCGATTCTCGAGCGTCTCGCCGAGGCGAAGGACGAGGCGGCGGCGGCGATCGACAGCGGAGCGGCCGAGCGCACGCTCGCGACGTGGGCGGCGACGACGCAGGAGCTCGCGGCGGGCTGAGTCCGAGGGGCAGCCGATATTCACGGCGCCCTGCCTTTCGGCGGTTCACAGCGCACCCGTAGGTTCGAAGCACCACCGTTCGAACCCACCGAGGAGCAGAGATGTCCACCGCCACCACCGCCGACACCATCGAGGCGCCCGCCAAGAAGGTCGGCTTCGTCAAGATCGCCGCAGTCCTGGGAATCCTGGGCGGCGTCGCCCTCATCGTCGTGGGCATCGCCGTCTGGGTCATGGTCTCGTCGCAGCTGCGTGCCGAGAACATCGTCGTCCCCGACGACGCGATGGCCTTCCAGGGGCAGGTCGTCGACGGCCCCTTCACCGCCTACGTGCAGGCCGACATCATCCAGCACCACGCGCTCGAGGCGTCCAACGGTGCCACCTACGCCGAGCTCGATCGCGACGACCCGGTGCGCGCCACGATGATGAACGCCTCCTTCCTGCGGGCGTCGCTGTTCACCTCCGTCGTCTCCTTCGGCGTCGCCGCGTTCGCGATGGGAATCGGCGTGCTGTCGATCCTGTTCGGCTCGGCCATCTACCGGCTCGCCGCGGTTCCGGTCGTCGTTCGTCGCTCGAACGTCTCGGGAGCCTGATCCGGTCGCGGGTCGGCGCAACGCCCGATCCGACCCGCGTTCATAGACTGGACGGATGAGCCCGCCCGCCCCGCCCCATGCTGGGGGTGCGGGGCGGGCTTTTCCGTTCCTCGTCGTCATCGGTCTTCTCGTCGCCGCATTGAGCCTGCGCGGCCCGATCGTCGCCCCGACACCCGTGATCCGTCAGATCGAGGATGATCTGGGCATCGGGGCGGCATCCGCAGGCCTGCTCACCACCGCGCCGGTGCTGATGTTCGCGTTGCTCACCCCGATCGCCGCTCTCGTGATCCGTCGCGCGGGTGCTGAGCTGGCATTGCTGGTGACGCTGTGCGGTGTTCTCCTCGGCACCGCGATCCGCGCACTTCCGGGCTATCCCGCCGTACTGACGGGGATGATCGTGATCGGCGCGGCGATCACGATCGGAAACGTCGTGATCCCGGTCGTGATCCGTCGCGATGTGCCGCCCGACCGCGTCGCGTTCGTGACCGCGTCGTACACCGCGACCCTCAACGCGGGCTCGCTGGTGACATCGCTGCTGACCGCCCCGATCGCCGAGGTCGTCGGCTGGAATCTGGCACTGGTGGGCTGGTCCGTGCTGACGGTCGCCGGGGTCGCCGTGTGGAGCGTCCACCTCGCACGTGAGCGTCGGCGTGGCGTGCTGTGGGGCGAGCGCTTCTCCGGTGCGCCGCCGACCGCATCCGGTGTGACGCCCGTCGACGACGTCGCCGCTCTGACGGGACCGCTCCCCGTCGTCTCCGCGAGGGGCGGCGTCTTCCGGCGGCCGGTCGTCTGGTTGCTGCTGGGCGCCTTCTCCCTTCAAGTGACCATCTACTACGCGCTCTCGACCTGGCTGCCCTCGATCGGCGCCGACGAGCTCGGGCTCGACCGATCCGGTGCGGGCGCGCTCGCTTCGATCTTCCAGGGCGTGGCTATCGCCGGATCCTTCCTCGTCCCCGTTCTCGCCCGCTACACCCCGCGCATCGTGGTGCCGCTGACCATCAGCGCGTGCTGGCTGACACTGACGGCGGGCATGCTGTGGGCGCCCGAGCTGATGTGGGTGTGGCTGTGCTTCGGTGCGCTGGCGCACGCAGGCGGTTTCGTCGCGATCTTCTCCGCCGTCGTCACGGTGGCCCGCACGGATGCGGAGGCCACGACGATCTCCGCGCTCGTCCAGGGCGGCGGCTACGGCATCGGGGCGTTCGGCGCTCCGATCGCCGGTGCCCTGCACGAGGCGACCGGCGGATGGCAGGGCCCGCTGGTGCTCATGCTCGCCGTCGCGGTCGGTTACGCGGTGGCGATCCTCGCCGCGATGGCCTTCGTGGCGCGCGCGAACGCGGCTCCCAGGCCCCACTGATCGGCGAACGCTGCGGCGTCGGGGGAGACCTCGCGAAGGGTCGCATCGAACGAGGGCAACTCGAGATCCCGCACCACGCGCACGACGGTGGGGGCGACGGTCAAGTAGTCGGCGCCGGCGGCGACCTTCGCGCGCACCCCCGCGCTCATCCCCTGCCCGGCCGTCGCCGCCGCGACGATGCCCGCGAGGTCGCCGTGGGCGGTGAGGAGCGTGGCCGCCGTCTTCTCGCCGATGCCCGCGACCCCCGGCAGACCGTCGGATGCGTCGCCGCGGAGCACGGCGAAGTCGGCGTACTGGTGCGGTGCGACGCCGTACTTCGTTCGCACGACGTCGTCCGTCACGATCTCGAGGTTGCTCATGCCGCGCGCCGTGTAGATCACGCGGACCGCGGCGGCGTCGTCGACGAGCTGGAAGAGGTCGCGGTCGCCGGTGACGATGTCGACGGGCATGCCCGCATCCGTCGCCAGGGTGCCGATGACGTCGTCCGCCTCGTGGGCGGCGGCACCGACGATCGGGATGCCGAGCAGGTCGAGCGATTCCCGGATCAGCGGGATCTGCGCCTCCAACGGATCGGGCACCTCCTCGACATCCGGGCCGGTCTCGACCTCGACGACCACGCGATGGGTCTTGTAGCTCGGGATGAGCTGCACGCGCCACTCGGGGCGCCAGTCGTCGTCCCAGCACGCCACCACGTGCGTCGGCTCGTAGGTGCTGACGAGCTTGGCGATGATGTCGAGCAGTCCGCGCGCGGCATTGACCGGCTGCCCGTTCGGTGCCTTCACCGAATCGGGGACGCCATAGAAGGCGCGGAAGTACAGCGACGCGGTGTCGAGGAGCATGAGGCGGGACACGGGCTCATCCTGCCACGCGCGACGGTTCTCGCGAGTGCCGCAGACGCGGATCGGGCACGGGGGCAGACTGGGGCGATGGATCCCATCGACGCGCTCCGTGAGATCGCGACGCTGCTCGAGCGCGAGCGGGCGTCGCGCTATCGATCGCAGGCTTTCCGTGCGGCGGCCGAGGCGGTGGCCGCACTGCCGGTGGCCGCGCGGTCGGACTCGGAGACCCTGCGGCGTACGAAAGGGATCGGTAAGAGCTCGCTCGAGGTGATCCTGCAGGCGGTTTCCGGCGTGATCCCCGACTACCTGGCGGAGTTGAGAGAGCATGTCGCCCCCGAGGAGTCGAGCACGTTGTTCGCTCGGCTTCGCGGCGACCTCCACGCCCACTCGAACTGGTCCGACGGGCGGGCGCCCATCGCGGCGATGGCGGATGCGGCGCGTGCCATGGGCCGCGAGTACGTCGCCCTCACGGATCACTCGCCTCGGCTCCGCGTGGCGAACGGGCTGAGCACCGAACGGCTCGCACAACAGCTCGAGGAGCTTCCGCGGTACTCCGGCGACGGGTTCACGCTGCTCAGCGGCATCGAGGTCGACATCCTCGACGACGGCGCCCTCGATCAGACGCCGGAGATGCTGGCACGGCTGGACGTCGTCGTGGCGAGCGTGCACTCGAAGCTGAGGATGGCGGGCGCCGAGATGACCGAGCGGATGCTGCGCGCGGTGCGCGACGAGCACACGGACGTCCTCGGGCATTGCACGGGCCGCCTCGTCGAAGGCTCCCGCGGGACGCGGCCGCCGTCCGACTTCGACGCGGAGCGTGTGTTCGCGGCCTGCGCCGAGAACGGCGTCGCCGTCGAGATCAACTCCCGACCCGAACGCCAGGACCCGCCCGACGAACTGATCGCGATCGCGCTGGATGCGGGATGCCTGTTCGCGATCGACAGCGACGCCCACGCCCCGGGGCAGCTCTCGCTTCTCGACCACGGCGCGCTACGCGCCGAGCGTGCCGGCGTGCCGGCGGAGCGGATCGTCACGACGTGGCCGCTCGACCGGCTCCGGTCGTGGCTGGCGCGCGAGCGCTGAGCGTCGTGTAACAGACCCGACATGTGCCCCGGACAGGATGTCCTCATGCCTCTCGCTTCCTCGATCTCCGCCTCCCTGCCCGCCTGGCTCCTCGACGAGCTCGATTCGCTGCCCGAGGTGCTCCCCACCGCTGAGGAGCGGATGGACCTCGTCAACGCACTCGCCGACCGCAACTGGCGCGAGGGCAGCGGTGGCCCGTTCGCGGCGATCGTCGTCGAGGCCGCGACGGGACGTCTCGTCTCGGCGGGGGTCAACGTGGTGCTGGCCTCGGGCCTGACCTCGATGCACGCCGAGGTGACGACGCTGAGCCTCGCGCAGACCGCGCTCGGACGCTGGGACCTGGGCGCGGACGGCGCCGAGCTCGAACTCGTGGTCAACTGGCGCCCGTGCGTCATGTGCTACGGCGCCACCATGTGGAGCGGCGTGCGTTCCCTCGTGGTCGCCGGCGAAGGCCCGCTCCTGGAGGAGCTCACGGGATTCGACGAGGGACCCGTCGTGGACGACTGGGCTGCCCAGTTCGAGCGGCGCGGCATCCGCGTGACCATCGGCATCCGTCACGACGAGGCTGTCGAGGTCTACCGGGCGTACGGAGCGAGCGACTCGGTCGTGTACAACGCTCGCGGCGCCGTCGACTGACCGTTGCGCGATCGTGACCGGCGACGGGCCGGCGCGCCACGATACTGACCACATGAGGTTCAGCAGACTCGTGCTCGGTGCGGCTGTCGTGAGCGCTTCCCTTCTGATGGCGGGATGCGCCGCCGCAGCGTCGTCGTCGCCGACGGGGGATTCGACACCCATCGGCGGCGACATCGTCGCGCCCGTGACGATGTCGGCGGGCGACCTCCAGGGGGCGAGCATCGATCTGGTGGTGGGCCAGACGCTCAACATCGACACCGGCGACCTCGCGGTCGACAGCTACACCGGCACCGTCGCCGACAGGGCCGTCGCCGAGTTCGTTGCGGGCAAAGACGACGGCAGCGCCACCTTCAACCCCGGTGTCCTGGCGCAGGCGGCGGGCACGACGAGTGTCACGATGACGAACAAGGACGGCGGAATCCAGCCCCTCGAGTTCACGGTGGTCGTCACGGCACGATGAGGTTGTGAACGAACAGATCGATCCCGCCGTCTTCGCGGAGCTGCTCACGTCGGCGCGCCGCGACGCGTCGGCGCGTCTGGTCGCGCGCGGCGAGGCCATTCGAGGCGTCCAGGAGGCACGCGACGATCCGGCCGGCGCCGATGACGAACACGACCCCGAGGGTGCCACGCTCAGCGACGAGTGGTCGCGGCTGGAGGGACTGCGCCGTGCCGCGGGAACGGAGATCGATGAGATCGACGACGCGCTGCGCCGGCTGGCGGACGGCGCTTTCGGCGTGTGCGCATCGTGCGGTCGGGACATCCCGGTGGGGCGTCTGCTCGTGCGTCCGACGGCGACGCTGTGCGTACCCTGCGCCGAGCGCGGCCGCTGATCATTCCTAGGCGTCCTCGCGTTCCACGAGGCTGTGATGGATGCGATGCAGGTCTTCCAGGAGCGAGCCGATCAGCACCCAGTGCGCGGAGGGCGGCCGCGGGATCTGGAGCGGTGTGGTGAGCGCGGGCGGCTCGTCCACCGGTGCCGCTCCCGACGCGCGCGTGCGCTCCAGATCGTGCGCGGCGCGGCGCATCTGCTCCGCGAGGGCCCGCACCTGCGGATCGGTGACGATCTCGGGCGCGTAATGGTCGTACACCGCGCGCGTCATGCCCGTGACCTGCGTGACGATCGGCGTGTAGAGATCCAGACGGCCCCGGAGCTCCGCCAGCTCCGCTCGGTGGCGCCGGCTGCGAGGATTGAGTGCGAGCGACTCCGCTCCGCCGCCGATGGCGCGCTCCGCCGCATCCCGCATGGGACGCAGGAGCCGCGCCTCGACCATCAGGGCCTCCAGTTCACCCGGGGAACGTTGAGTCTCGAGCGCGTCGGCGAGACGGTCCAAGGATGCCGCGAGTTCCGTCGACAACCGGTCGGTCGCCTCACGGGCCGGGGCGATCGCGACCGGCGGAACGATGGCGATGTTGACGACGAAGCCGATGGCCGCGCCGAGCAGGGTCTCCAGGATGCGATCGAGCGCGTAGTCGGGGGTGGCCGGACCCAGCGAGAGCACGAGGATCGCGCTGATCGCGATCTGCGTGGATGCGGTGGGGGACAGGCGCAACGCCCAGGCGACCAGGAGCCCCGCGCACGCGGCGAGCAGCACGACCCACGTGTCGTTCCCGAAGGCGAGACCGAGGGCGGAAGCGAGCAGGACTCCGGCGATGACGCCGACGGATCGTTCGATCGCGCGGGTGAACGACTGATTCAAGCTCGGCTGGACGACCAGGACTGCCGCGATCGCCGCGAACACCGGCGGCGGGCCCGGAATGAGCCATTGGGAGAGCAGCCATGCCCCCACGGTCGCGACGGCGGACTTGACGACGAGCAGGAGCGGTGCGCGCTGGGTCGCGCGCACCGTGACCGGGAGGGACAGACGAGCCATCACGGCTGGAGCGCGCGCAGCGACCGGGCGGCTTCCGCCGGCGGGCATCCGAGATCGTGCGCGGTGAACGTCAGGTCGTAGCCGCCGCTGCGCTCCCTCTGGGCCCGCAGGCTTTCGCGTGTGTGGCTGTTGTGCGCACCTGCGAGGAGCGCCTCGGTGCGGCGCATCCGGATGCCGAGCTCGCCCTTGGCCGTGGTGGCGATGCGATCGACGTCACCCCACGGCGCCGCCCCCATGCGAGCGACGCGAATGCCGTCGGCGTCCGCACGAAGCACGGTCGCGTTGCGGAACTGGCCGATGAGGGAGAATCCGCCGCCCAAGCCGAAGATGCCCACGACCGCGACACCGAGCAGCAGGCTGGCCGTGTTGTCGATGTTGAGGATCACGATGACCACACCCATGGCGGTGATCACAGCGCACAGCGCCGCGAGCACGAGCAGGCGGCCTCGTGGAGTGACGAAGCGGAGGGTTTCGGTGTCGGGGGCCACCCGTTCAGGGTACGGGGCTCCACGCCGCATCACCGTGTCAGCAGTTCGTCCGTGCTCGTGCCGCCGATGGTCACCGTCACCCGTGTGCCCCACGGGTCATGCGCCGTCACCGTGCGACCGTCGTCGTCGAAGGCGAGGTTCGAGCTGCGCAGCCGGTCGGTCAGGGCCTCCAGCGCGGCACGGTCAGGCACGGCCAGCGCCAGCTCGCCCAGGCCGAGGCTCGCCGCCCGGGGACCCGCTCCCGCGCTGTTCCAGGTGTTCATGGCGACGTGATGGTGGTACCCGCCGGCCGACGCGAACAGCGCGGTGGGGATGCCGGTGAAGGAGGGGGCGAATCCGAGGGCGTCGACGTAGAAGCGACGCGCGGGAGCGATGTCGCCCACCTGGAGATGGACGTGTCCGACCCGGCCGGGCTCGGTGGACACGCGATCGAAGACGTCCTGCGTGAGGTGCGTGCGCAGATAGTCGTTCGGGTCCAGGAAGACCGTATCCATCTGCACCTCTCCGTCGACGTGACGCCAAAGATCACGCGACCGGTCGGTGTAGAGCTCGATGCCGTTGCCCTCGGGGTCTGTGAAGTAGAACGCCTCGCTGACGAGATGGTCGCTCGACCCGGTGAACCGGGCGCGGCCGTCCTGCGCCGTCCGATAGACGGTGGCAGCGAGGGTTGCGGCATCGTCGAAGAGGAACGCCGTGTGGAAGAGTCCGGCGGAGCCTGGCGCGGCGAGAGGGAGATCCGGCGTGTGCACGAGGCGCACCAGGGGAACTCCGCCGCGCCCGAGCACGCGATGCACCTCGCGCCCGCGCGCGCGTTCCTCGATGGGCTCCAGCGCGATGGCGGACCCGTAGAAGCCCGTCATGTTGTCCAGATCGCCCACGCGCAGCGTCACGGCGTCCATGGCGGTCTCATCGGGCAGGATCTCGCCGGCGGTGGCAGGGGTGTGGGTGCTGTTCATGACGCTCGTTCCTCGGGTGCTCATGGAGTTGCAACACCGGCTCGGCGACGAATATTGCGTCGGATGGGCGCGCGGGCGAGGATCGTCGGATGGAGAACCAGCCGTGCCCGTGTGGGAGCGGGCGCTCCTTCGGTGAATGTTGTGGTCCGGCCCTGGCGGGCATGCCCCCGCTCACGGCCGAGGCGCTCATGCGCTCCCGCTACACGGCGTTCGTCCGTGAGGACGCGGACTACCTCGTCGACACCTGGCATCCCGGCACGCGACCGACGGAGCTGTCCCTCGACCGTCACGTGCGCTGGCGTGGGTTGACGATCCTGGAGACGGTCGGCGGGTCGGCTGCCGAGCGCAAGGGCACCGTGGAGTTCCGCGCCGCATGGCGCGATGGCTCGTCCTCGGGTGTGCTGCACGAGCGCAGCCGATTCGTGAAGCAGAGCGCCAGGTGGTGGTACCTCGACGGCGTCCTCGATCCAGCCGGCCCCACCCCGGAACCCGGTACGTAGGCTGAGGACACGCTCACGACGCGAAAGGACGGACCATGTCTCGCATCCTCATCATCGGTGGTCACGGCAAGATCGCTCTCCTGCTGGCGCCCTTGCTCGAGGCTCGGGGCGACGAGGTCACCTCCGTCGTACGCAACCCTGATCACGTCGACGACGTCCGGGCGGCGGGGGCGGCCACGCTGGTTCTCGACGTCGCCGCGGCGGATACGAAGGCGCTGTCCGACGCCTTTTCCGGCTACGACGCCGTCGTGTGGTCGGCGGGCGCAGGCGGAGGGGACGCGGCTCGCACCTACGCCGTCGATCGCGACGCCGCCATCCGCGCCATGGATGCGGCGGAGGTGGCCGGCGCCTCGCGCTTCGTGATGGTGTCGTGGATCGGCTCCTCGCCGGATCACGGCATCGACCCCTCTGACTCCTTCTTCCCCTACGCCGACGCGAAGCTGGCGGCCGACGAGCACCTGCGGCGCAGTTCTCTCGAGTGGACGGTGCTCGGCCCCGGCACTCTGACCTCCGACGACGCGACCGGCCGCATCACCACCGAGCCGACGGGCCGAGGCGAGATCTCGCGGGCCGACGTCGCCCAGGTGATCGCCGCGACGCTCGGGGACGCTGCCACGATCCGTCGCACGATCCGCTTCGGCGCCGGCGAGACGCCCATCGCCGAGGCGCTGAGCGCCTGAGGGCGGAATGCGCCGCGCTTCGCGGGCGTTGAGGAGGGCATGACCGCATCCGATCCCGCCGGCGGCGTGCCCGTGGACGTCGTCGTGATCGGAGCCGGTCAGGCCGGCCTTTCCGCCGCCTACCATCTGCATCGTCGCGGATTCCGTCCGCTTGACGAGCAGGGTCCCGGTCCGCGGACGTTCGTGGTGCTCGACGCCGAATCCGCGCCCGGCGGAGCCTGGCAGCACCGATGGGAGTCACTGCGGATGGCGACGGTCAACGGCATCCACGAGCTGCCCGGCTTCCCCGTGCCGCCGGCGGACCCCGCGGCGTCCAGCCGCGATGTCCTTCCGCCGTACTTCGCCGCCTATGAGGAGCGCTTCGATCTCCGGGTACGCCGTCCCGTGCGGGTCAGGGCGGTCTCCCGCGTCGGCGATCGGTTGCTGGTCGAGACGGATGCGGGCACGTTGGCGGCGAGATACGTGATCAACGCGACGGGGACGTGGACGAGGCCGCACTGGCCGGCGGTGCCCGGGCGTGAGACGTTCCGCGGGACGCAGCTGCATGTGCACGACTACGTCTCCGCCGAGCAGTTCGCCGGCAAGCGCGTGGTGATCGTCGGAGCGGGCGTGTCGGGGGTGCAGCTTCTCGAGGAGATCTCCCGGGTGACCGACACGTTCTGGGTGACCCGGCGCGAGCCGGAGTGGCGCGATGACGAGTTCGACATCCCGGCGCGGGTCGCCGCGATCGCCGGTGTCGAGGAGCGGGTGCGGCAGGGGTTGCCGGCCGGCAGCGTGATCTCGGTCACCGGGATGCACTGGACCCCGTGGGCGCGCGAAGCAGATCGACGAGGTGTGCTGGTGCGGCATCCGATGTTCCGCGCGATCGAACCCGACGGCGTGCGGATGCCGGACGGTACGTTCGAGCGCGCCGATGTCATCCTCTGGGCGACGGGCTTCCGTCCCGCCCTCGACCACCTCGCGCCCTTGCGGCTACGGACGCCGGCCGGCGGCATCCGGGTCGAGGATTCGCGTGCGCTGGACGAGCCGCGGCTCTTCCTCATCGGTTACGGCCCCTCGCAGTCGACGGTCGGCGCGAACCGAGCCGGTCGCTCCGCCGTGCGCCAGCTGTTGGCGGACGGTGTGCTTCAGGCGCCAGAGGTGGCGATCGCCGGATGATGCGTTGCGCTGTGTGTCGCCCCGTGCCCTGCCCGAAACATGAAAGTCGTAGCGTCGACGTATGACCACTCCCGCACCCCTGTCGAACCCGCTCGGCGAGCACGGCGCCGAACGCGACCGTTTCGCCGGCGCCTCGCTGTCGCCGGATGAGTTCAAGGCGCTGTTCCGCGGCCACCCGGGCGGCGTCGCGGTCATCACGGCCGAGGGGCCGGACGGCCCGGTCGCGCTGACCGCCACCTCGGTCTCGTCGGTGAGCGCCGAGCCGCCGCTGCTGATCTTCTCGGTCTCCGCCCTGTCGTCCGCGACCCCCGCGATCCTCGCCGCCGACACGGTCGTCGTCCACCTCCTCGACAGCGACGACCTCGGCGTCGCCAAGCTCGCGTCCACGAGCGGCATCGACCGCTTCGCCGATCCCGAGAGCTGGAGCCGCCTGGTCACCGGGGAACCCGTCTACAACGGCGTCCGGGCCTGGGTGCGCTGCGCCATCATCGAGCGCATGAACGCCGGGGGATCCACCGTCATCGCAGCCCACGCCCTGCAGTCGGGCATCAACCGGGATGTGCAGCCGGGTGAGCACGGCGACGCGCTGGTCTACCACAACCGTTCGTGGCACCGTCTCGGCGACCACTCGCGGATCGACTGACCCTTCCACACCGAAAGACCCCCGCCTCCTCGGAGGACGGGGGTCTTTCGGTGCGCGTGCCGGTTACTCGGCGAGGTGGGCCGAGAGGAACCAGCGGTCCTTCTCCAGGCCCGCACGGATGCCGATGACGATGTCCTGGCTCGTGAGGTCGATCTCGTCGAGGCCGTCGATCGCCGTCTGGACATCGACGATGATCGTGTCGATGTCGGCGACGATGTGGCGGATCATCTCGTCCCACTGCGTGAAGCCGGCGGGCACGGACGACGGAGCGACCTTCGCCGCGATCGTCGACAGGCGGGCGTCCACCGGCAGACCCAGGGCGACGATGCGCTCGGCGGTCTCGTCGGCCCAGCCCTGTGCGTGCTCCACGACGGAGTCGAGGAGTTCGTGGATGGCGATGAAGTTCGCGCCGCGCACGTTCCAGTGCGCCTGCTTGCCGGTGACGGCGAGGGCCTGCAGGCCCAGTGTGACGGGGGTGAGGAACTGTGCGGCTCCGGCGGCGACGGTCGGGTCGGCAGCGCTGGCGGGGATGGTCTGGTTCTTCGTCATGACAAAGCCTTCCGTTTCGGGCAGTCGCATCTGCTGAATCAAACGCTAACCAGCCGGAGAAATTCCGCAAGCAAGATGAGGCTGGGCTCACACGATCGGAGATCGTGCCGTAGACGGGATTCCGGGGAACCTGCGGCTAACGTCGGAGGGTGCCAGCCTCAGACCCCGCCCGGACTCCGCAGAATCTGGACGAGCCGGCGCGCCTGCGCCGACGTCAGCCGACCGGTGCGTCGCCCGAGCACGCGGAACCTTCGCGCTTCATCCCGCACGTCCAGGGCCTGCGCGCGATCGCCGTGCTGCTGGTCGTGCTCTACCACTTCTGGCCGGGGCGGATCCCCGGCGGCTATGTCGGCGTCGACGTCTTCTTCGTGATCTCGGGCTTCCTGATCACGGGGCATCTGATGCGCGAGCTGACGGCGACGGGGACGGTGCGCCTGGCGCAGTTCTGGGCTCGGCGGGCGCGCCGTCTGCTGCCGGCATCCCTCCTCGTCCTGCTCTTCTGCGCGCTCGTCGCCGCATCTCCGTACCTCATGCCCATCTCGGGGCTGCAACGAGAGGTCAGCGAGATCATCGCCTCGACCTTCTACGTCGAGAACTGGTACCTGGCCGTCGCCTCCGTCGACTACCTCGGCAACTCCGGGGAGGCCGCGATGGTGCAGCACTACTGGTCGCTCTCGCTGGAGGAGCAGTTCTATGTGCTCTGGCCCCTCATCATGCTTCTCGCGGCATGGATCGGCGTGCGATTCTTCGCAGGGCGTCGGCGACGCGCCATCCTGATCGCGCTGGGCGCGGTGAGCGCCGCATCCCTCGTGTTCTGCATCGTCCTGACCCTCAACGATCCGGCGCCGGCGTACTTCGTCACCTTCGGCCGGATGTGGGAGTTCGGACTCGGCGCCATGGTCGCGCTGGTGCCCGCGCTGCGGGTGCGCAACGCGGCGGCGAGCTTCGTGCTCGGCTGGGCGGGCATCATCGCCCTCGTCTACACGGCCTTCCGTTTCGACTCCTCGACGCCGTTCCCCGGCTACGCAGCGTTGCTGCCGGCGCTCGGTGCCGCCGCGGTGATCGCAGCCTCGAACTCCACCCGATGGTGGTACCCGACCCGCGTCCTGTCGATCGCGCCGATGCGCTTCACCGGCGACATCTCGTACTCGCTGTATCTCTGGCACTGGCCGCTGATCATCATCGCGCCCTCCGTGCCTTTCTGGGGACTGAGCATCTACCACCGCGTCGCGCTGCTGGCCATCTGCTTCGTACTCGCGTGGCTTACCAAGAGGTTCGTCGAGGATCCGGCGCGGTCCTGGCGTGTGCTCACCTCCCGGCGCCCTCGCGTGACGCTCTGGGCATCGCTCGCCGCGATGGTGCTGGTGGCCGGTACCGCGGGCGGTGCATGGGCGCTCAACGCGCCCGCCTACCGGGACGGTGTCGCGCAGCTGGAGCAGCTGCGCAGTGACCCGCCTTCCTGCTTCGGCGCCCAGTCCGTCCTTGATCCGGACTGCCGCGACACGCCCGCATCCGACGCCATCCTCCCGGCGCCGGGATTCGCCGGGGTCGACAAGCCGGCCGACGAGCAGTGCTTCGTTCAGCTGAACGATGACCGTCCCGTGAGCTGCACCTTCGGTTCCGATGCGCCGGATGCGCCCACGGTGGCGCTGATCGGCGACAGTCACGCGTTCCAACTGCTGTCGACGTTCGAGCGGATGGCGTACGAGAACGGATGGCGCCTCGTGACCTTCTTCAAGGGCGCGTGTCCGTGGAACGACACCCCGCTGTCCACGCCGGGGGCGTTCGGTGCGGCGTGCTCGGCGTGGCGTACCGCGGTGGATCAGGCGCTGGTGGATGCGAAGCCGGATGTGGTCTTCACCTCCGCCCTCGCGACGACGCCGTATGCGACGGCCGGTCATGACTCCTCCTATGACGCCGCCGTCGCGGGCTATCGCTCGGCATGGTCGAAGCTGACGGATGCGGGGGTGCCCGTGATCACCGTCGTCGACAACCCGGTCTGGGAGACCGATCCCAACAAGTGCCTGCGCACCCGCGACGCGGCTGCCTGCGAGGGCGCCCGATCGGACGTGCTCGTCGCCAAGGATCCGCTGCGCGAGGCGGCGGAGGGCGCGCCGGGAGTGACGTTGCTGGACTTCACGGACGTGTACTGCGACGACTCGACCTGCTTCCCGGTCGTGGGCGGTGCGGACGTCTATCGGGATCAGGACCACCTCACGGTGACCTTCGTCGACTCGCTCATGCCGCAGTACACCGAGGCGATCCGCTCCGCACTGGAACGCGCCGCCGGTTAGGGTCGGGGCATGACCGTCTCGGGATCCGCATCCGTGATCGCCCTCGGTGACATCGCGCCGGAGGTGCCGGCATCCGCTTTCGTGGCCGCCGGTGCGCGCCTGATCGGCGCCGTGCGGCTGGGAGAGCATGCGAGCGTCTGGTACAACGCGGTGTTGCGCGCCGACGGCGACACGATCACGGTCGGGGCGCGCAGCAATGTGCAGGACTCGGTGAGCGTGCATGTCGACGGCGGTCACCCGGTGACGATCGGCGAGGACGTGTCGATCGGGCACAACGCGGTCGTCCACGGCTGCACGATCGGCGACGGGAGCCTGATCGGCATGGGTGCGGTCGTGCTCAACGGTGCGCGCATCGGCGCCGGCTGCCTCATCGCCGGGGGAGCGGTGGTGCTCGAGGGCGCAGACATCCCCGACGGCTCACTCGTCGCCGGCGTGCCCGGTAAGGTACGACGCGCGCTGACGGACGAGGAGCGCGCGGGTCTGGTGCGCAACGCTGCGGCCTACCTGGAGCACAGCGAGCGTCACGCCTCCGCCGGCTGACGACCTGTCCACAGCCGAGCCGTGGAGGCGCGGTGGCGGGCTGTGACTCCCTTAGCGTGGAACCCCCTGGTGTGCGCAAGGGTTCCGGCGGAGTTTCCTCTGCTCGGTTAGCGTGTGCGAGGTCCCCGCAGCATCTCGAGAATCAGGGCGTCATGGCAGAAGCGACACCGGCTGGTTGGTACCCCGATCCCGCGGGCGGCGGTGGGCGACGTTACTGGGACGGCACGTCCTGGACGTCGCATGTGAGTCCTGACGCATCGACGCAGCCCCCCGCGGCGGATGCGCCCGAGCCGGCCGCGCCCGCATCCGCGCCGGCGCACGCCGCACCCGCATCCGCCCCGACGCCGCGTCCGCCGCGGAAGCGTCGCAAGGGGCTCATCATCGGGCTCAGCGTGACCGGCGGTGTCGCGCTCATCGCCGTCGTGACGCTCGTTGTCGGGATGTTCACGTTCCTTCGTCCTATCGAGGGCGTGCCTGCGGCGCTGCACACCGATCTGTCGGAGCAGTACGACTACACCGACCCGATGCTGGATCTCGACCGCGATCACGAGTTCCACTTCGACGTGGACTACCTCCTCAGGGACGTCAACGCGGCGAACAGTCCGAAGACCGAACAATCGGGGTACGAGGAGGGTCGTGCGGCGCCGGACTGGGCTTTCCAGGTGTACTACGACGCGGCTCTCACGCACGAGGCAGGCGCGACCGTCGTTCAGCCCGCGAGCTCGACGTCCTACCCGTCCGATGATCGCCGCATCCGCGTCGTTCCCAACGACTCGACCTACGCGCGCGCAGGCGACGGCCAGCGGGACATCTCCGACTCGGCGATCTCGGAGTGGTCGCTGCACGACGAGTACTACCTCGTTCAGCGCGCCGATAAGGAGGGCAACCCTCTCGCGAAGCCGATCGTGACGATGTTCACGGTGAAGCGCGAATTGGCGACGCCCGTCGCAAGCCTCGGCACGCCGACCGGCGACGGCAGCCTCGCCCTCGATTGGCAGGCCGTGGACGGCGCGACCGAGTACCTGATCGTCGCCTCCGAGGCGCAGGTGACCGGTCCGCGCAGCTACACGCTGCTCGGGTCGACGTCGGACACGACGTGGACCAGCACGTCGGTCGTGAAGGAGAGCGGCCTCCAGAACGAGCCCTGGCCCGAGCGTCAGAACGACGCACTGAAGGCGTACGAAGGATCGAGCGCGGACGAAGAGGGGGCCGGATACCTGCCCGGACCGAACTACGGCACGTCGGGGTGGGACTTCGGCGTCATCGCGACGGACGGGAAGCGCTTCTCGCCGTACCAGAGCTTCGACACGATCGGTCAGGGCGTCGGCGCGCTGCCCTACCAGATCGCGACCGCCACGCTGCGGGGCACGATCGGCACGTCGGTGCCGAGCGTGGCGGCTCTTCCCAAGACCATCCCGTTCACGTCGCTGGACGGTGCGACGCGCGCCGCCATCACCTACGTGGATGCGTCCCAGGCGCGCCCCTACCGAGAGTGGTACATGGTGCCGATGTTCGCTCGGGGGACGCAACTGGGCACGTGGACGTATGTGCCGCAGGCGGCGGTGACGGACCTGCAGGCGGAGGCCGATGCCTTCAACGCTGCCGCGCTGGCGGCAGCGCCGCCGACGGGAGCGGCGGGCTTCCAGCTGGTCTCGGCACCGGTCGATCCCAACATCGAGACGGTCGACACCTACCCCGATGTGGCGTATCCGGTGTTCGGCAGCACGGAGTTGACGCGGTTCATCGCGGCGCACCTGATCGCCGGGTCGAAGGCGGTGGACATCTCCGCATTGACCTCCGCGCCGGGTGCCCCGCAGGGTGACGACGCGCTGGACGAGGCTCTGGCGCAGAATCCCTATGCGCTCGGTGTGAAGGGAGCTGCCGTGTACGACAACAAGACGTTGTACGTCACCTACGACGAGGACCACTCGGCGATCGAGGCGCAGCAGGCCGAGATCAAGACGGCGGTGGACGCGGCCGTCGCCGCGGTCACGACGCCGGAGATGTCCGCGCGGGACAAAGCAGTCGCGCTCAACGACTGGCTGACCGCTCACGCCGAGTACGACTATGCGGCGCTCGAGGCGAAGAACGCGACGGGGGTCGAGGTCATCCCCGACGGGTATGAGGACGCGTGGACGGCGGCGGGTGTGCTGCTCAAGCAGACGGGTGTGTGCGCGAGCTACGCCGACGCGTATCACCTGCTCATGCAGGCGGCGGATGTGGACTCCGTCGTCGTCACCGGCACCGTGTACTCCGCCGGTCGGCACGCCTGGAACAAGGTGAACATCGATGGGGCGTGGCTGGCCGTCGACTCCACGTGGAACGACTCGCCGGACGCCAACCGCTTCCTCCTCATCCCCGACTCGGGCTTCCAAGGCAACGCGGCGCGCTCCGAGGAGGCGAGCTGGATGGTGGATTCGCTCATCAGCTCGTACGCGACCACGCCGCAGTGATCCAGGACGGATCGGAGCGGAGGTCCGGGGTCGGCTCGAGCGAGCTTCCCGTGAGCGATCTGCCCGGCTTTGTACCCGTCGGTTGGCGCGAGCATCGCTACATACAGCGCGAGCATCGCTACATACAGGTCGACGGCGAAGAGCCTGCGTCACACGGGGTGGCTTGCCGCGTCCCTCGACGATGCGGCAGGCGCCCCGTTGCTGCTGCATCGAGGAACAGGCGCTTCTTCGAACGCCCGACGGCCAGGTGTTCGCGGGCCTGTCGTATCGCGTCGACATCGAGGGGTGGCGCGCGCATAGACGCTTCGGCGCATTGTCTCCGGTCTCCGGTCGTCGGTCGTCGGTCGCGCGGATCGACGGAGACGATCTGCTCCTCGAGGACGCTCGACGCTATCGGCTCGAGGACTGCGATCGCGTGCGGGTCTGACGGCGGCGCGCTAGAAGGGTGGCGGCTCCGCCGCGTCGCCGTCCGGGTTCCCCGTCGGGTCGTCGGGTGTCTCCATGAACTGCACGGGTGGCGGCGGGTCGTCGATGTAGATGGCGCCGAGCGGCGAGGTCCATTCGATGACGCCGCCGGGCAACTGTCGGACGCGCCATGCCGTGAACTGCTTCATCGAGTGATGTCGCTGGCATAGACATTGCAGGTTGTCGAGGTGGGTTGGCCCACCTCTCGCCCAGTCGTGCACGTGGTCGATCTCGCATCGGATGGCGGGCACGCGGCATCCGGGGAATCGGCAGTGCCGATCGCGTGCGTGGACGGTGCGACGTAGCGCAGGCGGGACGCTGCGCCTGTCCACCGCGACGACCTGGCCTGAAACGGGGTCGGTGAGGATGCGGTCCCAGCCCGTGCAGGAGCCGCCGGCGAGGACCCGGGCGGTCTGGGCATCGAGCGGGCCGCTGCGGACGAGGTCGCTCACTTCGGCGTCACCGCCGGTGAGGGCGTCGACGGGAACCACGACCTGCACATGGGCGCGAATCGCACCGAGGGCGCCTGGGCCGTCGTCGTCGCGTGTCGGATCGGCACCGGGCTGTGTCGTGAGCAGCATGTCGGCGAGCAGGTCGGCGCGGATCTGGTCGGTGGTGCGCGTGTCGCCCGCGAGCAGGAGGTCGCCAGCATCCGGCTCGCCTCCGGCGCGACGGGCTGCGTTCGCGCGGTCAGCGGCCTGCTTGCGGAGATCGATCAGGGTCCGCGCCTGTCGCGTGAGGCGGTCGTAGACCGCATCGGCGATGATCGCCGGCTGGACGGAGACGATCTCGCTCATGCCGTGGGGGAGCGGTGTCGTGAACACGCGTCGCCCTTCGCGCGCAGTGGCGTGGCGCTCGGTGAGCGTCGTCGGATGCTGCCGCTCGGCGAGGATCTCGACCCGTGCGCGAGCGCGACCCACGGTCTCGGTCTCGCAGATGGCGAGAGCGCCGCGCTCGAAGGACGCGCGCCGATCTTGAGGGAGGTTGGCGCCGGCATCGACGATGACGCGCGCATGGCTCAGGTGGATGCGGCCTCCAGCGAGCGCGGCGTGCGTCTGCGGGTAGTCGTCGACCATCTGCGCAGCCGCGCTCATCTGACGCTGCACGGTCCTGTCGGCGAGCCGGGTCGCCGCGCCGATCTCGGAGGCGACCGCGCGCTGCGCCATGTCGTGCATGCGGACGTTCGCGCGCGAGTGCGAGGCCAGTCGCCGCGCAAGGTGCTCGGCGTCTGCCAGCGCCTTCATGCGGCGAGCCTGGGCGGCAGCGATGTCGGCGTCGGCCTTGCGCACCGCGTCGACGGCCTCGGCGAGCGTCGCGGCATCCGCGTCGCTGAAGCCGATGATTCCGTCGTCTCGCATGTGCCCGTATCTCTTCGAGGCGCGCTCTCGCGCGACCTGTTTCGCCGGGGCACTCGGCGGTTGAATCAGGTCGGGACCAGGTGATCTCGACCTGACATCAGTGTGGCACGGACCTCGGACATCGCCGGAGGCGTTTCGTCTCCTCGCTGCGCTCGTCGCTCAACGAACGGGGGGTGGACTGTCGGTCGTCGAGCGAGCCGGAGGCGAATCGAAACGTACGTGCGAGGCAGGGGATGACGGTCCCCACCGCCCCTCCACCCGCGGCTGCGCCGCGCGCGGAGCCTCTGGCGGCGTGGGCCCGATCGAAGACGCAGGCTTCGCCTGCTTTCGATTCCCGGCACCACACGACATAAGCGTGAAGGCCCGGACGAGCCGGGCC
>Ga0308156_1001625_pt1 | contig 24721 bp, 22 predicted proteins | sample PhyAR2_FD_201041 | JGI IMG/M metagenome (GOLD analysis project Ga0308156, IMG submission 201041) | Phyllosphere microbial communities from UC Gill Tract Community Farm, Albany, California, United States - DLSL A.R2 | ecosystem: Host-associated > Plants > Phyllosphere > Unclassified | place: USA... | reverse complement strand
GCGGTCGACTTGTTCGAGCGCTCCAGCTCGTCCAGCGCGATGCCGGTGATCATGGCGCCGGTGGCGCCGAGCGGGTGGCCCATCGAGATGCCGCCGCCGTTCACGTTCATCTTGGCGTGGTCGATGTCGAGCGCCTGCATATAGCGCAGGACGACGGCGGCGAAGGCCTCGTTCAGCTCCCACAGGTCGATGTCGTCGGGCGTCATGCCCAGCTTATTGAGCAGTTTGCGGGTCACATATTCCGGGCCGGTCAGCATGATCGACGGCTCCGAACCGATCGAGGCACCCCCCAGGATCTTGGCGCGCGGCTTCAGGCCCAGGGCCTGACCAGCTTCCAGCGAACCGATCAGCACGCCGGCCGAACCATCGACGATGCCGGACGAGTTGCCCGGCGTGTGGACGTGATTGACGCGCTCGACCTCGGGGTAGCGCTGGTTGATCACGCCGTCGAAGGCCATCTCGCCCATCATGGCGAAGGAGGGGTTCAGGCCCCCGAGCGCCTGCATGTCCGTGTTCGGACGGATCGTCTCGTCATGATCCAGGATGGTCAGGCCCAGCTGGTCCTTGACGCCGATGACCGAGTTCTTGAACCGACCCTCGGCCCAAGCCTTGGCGGCGCGCTTGTGGCTTTCGACCGAATAGGCGTCCACGTCGTCGCGGCTGAAGCCGTATTTGGTGGCGATCATGTCCGCCGACACGCCTTGCGGCACGAAATAGGTCGGGAAGGCCGAGGACGGATCGGTCGGCCAGGCGCCCATGTCCGAACCCATCGGTACGCGGCTCATGACCTCGACGCCGCCGCCGACGGCGAAGTCGGCCTCGCCGGACTTCACCTTGGCCGTCGCCATGTTCACGGCTTCCAGGCCCGAGGCGCAGAAGCGGTTGATCTGGACGCCCGCCGTATATTGCGACCAGCCGGCCGAAAGCACGGCCGTACGCGCGATGTCGGCGCCGAGTTCGCCCACGGGCGTGACGCAGCCCAGGATGACGTCGTCGACCTTGGAGGTGTCCAGGTCGTTGCGGTCGCGCAGGGCTTCCAGCACCTGGGTCGCCAGGCTGAGGCCGGTGATCTCATGCAGCGAGCCGTCCTTCTTGCCCTTGCCGCGCGGCGTGCGGACGGCGTCGTAGATATAGGCGTCAGCCATGGAAGTGCGTCTCCATCTTTGGGCCCATCCTCAACGTGCGGCAGGTCGCGGCACGACGGACAGGGCGGTTCCAAGCGTGGACGCCAAGAACCCTACGTTTACGTCAACGTCAAGTAATAAGCCGCGTGATCGCGGCCGCTTAAGGCGGATGCTCCGCCGGATTGACGGTATGAGAGCGTGTGAACGCCGGCCGAGCGCCCGCGGTCAGCGCGGCGGAACACGGGTGGCGCCGCCGGTGATCTTGCAGGCGTATTCGGTCTGCGGACGCCCGGTCTGAACACCCGTCGGCGTCAGAATGCCTCGGTCACGCGTGCAGGCGGCCTCCAGAGCGTTCAACTCCTGCTGATAGCTATTGGTCGCGCCCATCGTGCCGCAGCCTGAAAGCAGCGGCAGGACAACGGCGGCGGAAAGGACGAGGATACGCATGGTTCGCTGCTCCCTTTGGAGCGTCAACCGCTCCGCATAGCCCCCCGGCCCTCGAAGACTACTGCGTCGCCGACAGCCTGACCAGCTTGCCATTCTGCTCGTCGGTGATGGCCCAGACCGATCCGTCGGCGCCGACCGCCACGTCGCGGATGCGTTCGCCTAGGTCTGTCAGCAGGCGCTCTTCGCCCACCACCCGATCATTCTGGATGACCAGACGCGCAATGTGTTTTTCCTTCAGGCCCGCGACCAGCAGGTTGCCGTCCCAGCCGGGGAACATGGCGCCCTGATAGAAGGTCGCGCCGCCGGGTGCGATGACCGGATCCCAGTAATAGACGGGCTGTTCGGTGCCAGGGGTCTGGGTGGCGCCGCTGTTAATCTGACCGCCCGCATATTCGACGCCGTAGGCCGCATCCGGCCAGCCGTAGTTGGCGCCGGCCTTGTCCAGATTGACCTCGTCGCCGCCGCGCGTGCCGTGTTCGATGGTCCAGATGGCGCCCGTTCCCGGCTGAACGGCGACGCCCTGAACGTTGCGGTGTCCCAGGCTCCAGATTTCCGGCAGGGCTCCGGCGCGGCCGACGAAGGGGTTGTCCTGCGGGACCGTGCCGTCGGCGTTGATGCGGATGGTCTTGCCCATGTGCGAGCCCAGATCCTGCGCCTGGGGCCGCATCGGCTTGTCCGAACGCTCGCCCAGGGTGATGAACAGCTTGCCATCCGGCGCGAAGGCCAGGGACGACCCGAAATGCTTGTCGCCGTCATAGACGGGCAGGGCGCGGAAGATGACCTGTACATTTTCGACACGCGAACCGTCGTCCGACAGACGCCCGCGCGCGACCGAGGTGGCGTTGCCGCCCTCGCGGGGTTCGGCATAGCTCCAATAGATCATGCGATCCTGCGCAAAGCTCGGTCCGACGACGACGTCCAGCAGGCCGCCCTGACCGCGCGCATCGACGGCGGGCAGGCCCGCGACCGGTTCGCTGATCTGGCCCTGGGCGCTGATGATGCGCAGACGGCCCGGCTTTTCAGTAACCAGCCAGCGGCCGTCGGGCAGGTCCGCCAGACCCCAGGGGTGGACAAGGCCCGAGGCGACCACCGCGTGGGTCATGGCCTGTTCGGTCTTGACGCCCGGCGCGCGGGTCTGGCCGGCGAAGGCCGGTTGCTGATCAGGATTATTCGCCGGACGGGTTTCCAGCGGGGCCCCGGCCTGAGGCGCAGCACCGGCGCTCTCGCTATTCGCGCCACAGGCGGCGGCGAGAACGAGCAGGGATGTCGAGGCGGCGGCGACGATCAGGCGCATGAAGGGCGAACTCCGGCTGGGCTTTTGGCAGTCGTTACGAAACGGCGAGGTCAGCGTTACCGTTCCTGCCGCAAGGCGTCTTGCGCTCTATCGCCGCAGGTTCTGGTCCGACACCACTTGAACCGCGCGCCCGACGGCGATATAGGCACGCCTCTTTCGCGCTGGCCCCGGCCGCGCGCAGGGCCCGGGACTGGGTAGCTCAGATGGTTAGAGCGGTGGATTCATAACCCACAGGTCGGCGGTTCGATCCCGCCTCCAGTCACCATTGTCGGACGTCACAACTAGTTAGACTCCGTCAAAGATAACTGGACTCATGGGCCCGCCCCGCGGTCTCGGGGCCGCCTCATAACTCCGGGCTGCCCGGCAATCGGAAGCCGTCGTGGCCGCTTCGGGCTCAACGCAGTCTTTGGCGACGTCCGCTTCTGGGTCAGTTGTAGATCAGTCGCCAATGAGCGGGTCTGACTCTTGGTTGACCTTCCACCTGTCCGCTTTCGGGCTGCATCCGAACCAAACCCAGTGAGCCTCTTGCTGATTGAGGGTGGCGGTTCGGAAAGACTGGCCCCCCGGCTCGGAAGATGAAGGATTAAGCCACGTCTCAGGCTAATAATAGAGCCGCCTTCAACGCATCCTCGGTGATCGGCTTGGTCAGGGTGGCGTGGGCCCCTAGGCCGGAGGCCATCTGCAGGATCGGGCCGGGGCCCAGCCGGCCGCCGCCGGTGATGGCGACCACCCGCATGATCTCCCTCAGATGCCGGGTCTCGAGGATGAAGTTCAGGCCGTCGCGATCGGGCATCAGGACGTCGACAACGACCGCGTCGGGCTCCCAGGTCCGCACGATTTCCAGACCCTCATCGACCGAACCGCCGGTCATGACCTGGTAACCCATGCGCTTCAGCATATCCTCCAGATGGCCCAGCATCAGGGGATCGTCCTCGATGACACACACTTTCATGGTCAACCTGCGGATGTATCTGCCTTTGCGGTTTAACCGATGACTCCCGTCGCGCGTCAATCCGAAAAACGGGGATACCAGCTGGTGGTCTCCCTTGCGGCCGCCATTTTCGGCGTTCTGCTGGTGTTGACCGGGGTAGAGCTCAGGCGAGAGTTCGCCAGCGCCGGGGCCTTGCGGGCGGCGGTGCAGCGGTCCTACGACACCCGCCTCCAGATTCAGTCGGTGTTCTCGCTGATGCAGGACGCGGAGACCGGCCAGCGGGGGTACATCATCACCGGCAACGCCAGTTTCCTCGAACCCTACGATCACGCGCTGGATCGTGTTGATAGCCAGATGACGGCGCTGGGCGGCCTCTACGAAGGCAATGCCGAGCAGACCGGGAACTATCGGAACCTGTCACGCCAGATCGCCCGGAAGCGGCAGATCATGCAACGCTCGATCAGCCTGCGGCAAGGCGGTGACGCCGCGGCCGCCTCCGCGCAGGTCTCGACCGGCGAGGGCAAGGCCGCCATGGACGATATCCGCCGGGTGGTGGATCACATGACCCGATACGAGGCCAACCATCTGGCCCAGCTGTCCGACAGGGCCCAAGGCCGCACGGCGCGAACCGAAATCCTGGTGGTGGCCCTGTTCCTCGCGCTGGTTCTGACAGCAGCGGGCGCGGCGTTTCTGGTCTGGCGCTATCTGGCCACGCGCGGCGCACTGCTGGAACGCCTGGAGGCGGCCGCGGCGCGGCATGCCGCCACCCTGGACAGCGCCTTCGACGCCATCATCACCCTGAACCCCAGCGGCAGCATCGAGACGCTCAATCCGGCGGCCGAACGGATGTTCGGCTGGCGCGCGGAAGACCTGGTCCGGCGCGACGTTGGCGTCCTGATCGATCTGGCGAATAACGGCGAAGGCTCGTTCCTGGACCGTCTGGGCGCCAGCCAGGGCGCCTTGGCCGACGGTCTGCTGCGGGAGCTGAACGGCAAGCGGCGGGACGGGCAGACCTTCGCAGCCGATGTGGCGCTCGGCGCCATGGACTTGCCGACCGGGCGACATGTTGTGGCGGTGGTGCGCGACATCACCGAGCGGCGGCGGGTGGCCGAGATGAAGGACGCCTTCGTCTCGACGGTCAGTCACGAACTCCGGACGCCGCTGACCTCCATCGCCGGGTCGCTGGGCCTGCTGGCCGGTGGAGCCGGGGGGGAGCTTCCGGACAAGGCCGCGCGCCTGATCGGCATCGCCCATTCCAACAGCCAGCGGCTGGTGCGGCTGATCAACGACATCCTGGATGTCGAGAAGCTGGAGTCCGGCAAGCTGATCTTGGCCATGTCGCCGCTCGACCTGAGGGAGATCGCCGCGCGGTCGATCGACGGCGTTCGGGGTTACGCGGATCAGCTCGGCGTCTCGCTGAGTCTCGGCGAGGGTGATCCGGCCCCGGTGCGGGGCGATGCGGACCGGCTGATCCAGGTGGTGACCAACCTGCTGTCCAACGCGGCGAAATTCTCGCCCGCGGGCGGGGAAGTCGCGGTGACTGTCAATCCCGAGGCCCGGATCGCACGCCTCAGCGTCACCGACCACGGTCCAGGCATTCCGGAGGCCTTCCGCTCGCGCATCTTCGGCAAGTTCGCTCAAGCGGACTCGACGGACACCCGGGCCAAGGGCGGGACGGGGCTGGGCCTCGCCATCGCACGTGAGATCGCCGAACGCCACGGCGGACGGCTGTGGTTCGAGTCCGCCGAGGGAGACGGCGCCACCTTCCATCTGGACCTCCCGCTCGATCTGCCTGAACAGGCCAGCAGCCGGGGCGTGGGCCGCATCCTGATCTGCGAGGACGATCCGGACGCCGCCAGGATCCTTGCCGAGATGGTGGCGCAGGAGGGTTATGACGCCGACGTCGCCGCCACCGCCCGCGAGGCCCTGACCATGGCCCGGGCCGGGCGCTATGCGCTGGGGCTGGTCGACCTTCATCTGCCGGACGCGGACGGCGTCAGTCTGATCCGGGCTCTGAAGGCCGGCGAGGACACGCGCGCCATGCCCGTGATCGTGGTGTCCGGCGACGTCGCCCGCGGCAAGGTGAGGGGACGGTCGCTCGAGGTGGCGGACTGGATGGAGAAGCCGGTCGATCCATCGCGTCTGCGCCTGGCGGTGCAGGCCCTCGCCCGGGCGGACGCCAAGCCGGTCGTGCTGCATGTGGACGATGATCGCGACATTCTGGAGGTGACGCGACAGGCCCTGACCTCAGTCGAGGTTCGCGGCGTCGAGAGCCTCGCCGAGGCGCGTGAGGCCCTGCAGGACCGCCGTCCGGACCTCGTGATCCTCGATCTGGGGCTGCCGGACGGGCATGGTCTGGACCTGCTGCCGGAACTGACAGATGAGGAGGGGCGAACCATCCCCGTGGTCATCTATTCCGCGCAGGATACGGACCGTCAGGCGGCGCCGGCGGTTCAGGCGGTGCTGATCAAGTCTCGGATGTCCCTGACCCAGCTGGCGCGGACAGTTCGTCGCCTGACCCGTAGTTCCGGAGGCCGCTCATGAGCACCGCACTGACCGTTCTTCATGTCGACGACGAGGACGACATCCGCGAGGTGGCGGCGTTCGCGCTGGAGCTGGACCCGGGCATAAGCCTGACCTCGGCGGCCTCCGGACAGGCGGCGCTGTCGGTTTTGGACGGCGGCCTGCGCCCGGACGTCATCCTGCTGGACGTGATGATGCCTCACCTCGACGGGCCCGGCACGCTGGGGCGTCTGCGGGAGCGGCCCGAGCATGTGCAGACCCCGGTCATCTTCATGACCGCGCGGGCGCAGTCAGGTGAGGTTGATCACTACCGGGCGCTTGGAGCGCTCGACGTCATCATCAAGCCGTTCGATCCGATGACCCTGGCCAAAGACGTGCGGGCCATTCTCGCGGCCCGGCGATGACGGACGTCCTCGCGGCCTTGCGGGCGCGCTTTCTGGAGCGTTGCGCCGGTGATGTGGTGCGGCTTGAGGACCTGCTGGCGCGCGATGATCTCGGCGCTGAAGCGCTACGCAGTCTGGTGCACAGCTTGTCGGGCGCGGCGGGCACCTTCGGCCTTCCGGAGATCAGTCTGGCCGCCGGCGCGGCGGACGACGCGTTCGCCGCGGGCGGGACACCGTCACGCGACGAAATCCATCACCTGATCCGGACCATGGAGGCGGCGCTGGTCACACCGGAGGGCTGAAGCCCCGGCGGGTCATCGTTCCCCACGATTGGCTACGGCGCAGGTACTGCCAGACGCCGCGCAGGCGCCAGAGGTTGTTCAGCTGGCGGTAGCCGAAATTCTCAAGCACCGCGATGCCGGTCAGCAGCAGGAGGTCCCGGGCGCGCGGGAACCTGCGCAACTCGGATTCCTCGAGCGCCAGCGCGCCGACCGAAATCACCACGCCGAAGGTGAAGCTGACCGCCAGGAAGGCCAGCAGGTACTCGAGCGACAGCAGGCCCAGCACCCAGAAGGCCGGAATCAAAATGTAGCCCAGCATCTCGACGATCGGGCCCAGCACATCCACGAGGAAGATGTAGCCGAAGCCGACGGGTCCCAGTCGGCCGTAACGGGGTCGGAACATCACATCCCAGTGCCGCTCGAAGGTTTCCAGCGCGCCGCGATGCCAGCGGGCGCGTTGACGGCCCAACACCCTCAAGTCCTCGGGCGCCTCGGTCCAGCAGACAGGCTCCGGCACGAAGGCCACCCGGTACGGGCGGCCCTGGTTGCGCATCAGCCGGTGCAGCTTGACCACCAACTCCATGTCCTCGCCGACCGTCCCGTGGGTATAGCCGCCCGCCTCGATTACGCGCGCCCGCCGGAACAGGCCGAAGGCGCCGGAGATGATGGTCAGAGTGTTGATCCGGCTCCAGGCGAGCCGGGCCATCAGGAAGGCGCGCAGGTATTCCACCGTCTGCAGCAGGGCCAGCAGGTTGCGGGGCGGGCGCACCTCCAGAACTCGCCCGTCGCGAATGACGCAGCCGTTCGCGATCCGGACGGTGCCGCCGACGGCGACGGTGCGCTCCGGGTCCTCCACAAAAGGACGGACGGCGCGCAGCAGGGCGTCAGGCTCCAGCAGGGAGTCGGCGTCCATCGAGCAGAAGATGGGCGCCCGGGACACGTTGATCCCGGCGTTCAGGGCGTCCGCCTTGCCGCCGTTTTCCTTGTCCACCACGATCAGGCGAGGCTGGTGCGTCGCCGCGTAGACGCCCCGGATCGGCTGATGGTCCAGCGCCTGGTCATAGTGCCGTTGGACGAGCTTCAGCTCATACGCGTCGATCAGCACCTGCAGGGTGGCGTCCTTCGACCCGTCGTTGATGACGATCACCTCGAAGCTGGGATAGCGGAGCGACAGCAGGGAGCGCACGCTCTGAACGATCGTCATCGCCTCGTTGTAGGCGGGCGCCAGCAAGGCGATCGGGGGCGAGGCTTCCGCATAGCGTCGCCACAGGACCGCGGGCTGGGGAATCGGGGGACGGGTCGCCAGCGCCCGGGCCGCCAGCAACAGCTGGAACATATAGATGAGGTTCTGGGCCACCCCCGTTCCGATGACGAACAGGGCGATGGAGCGGGCGATACCGACCATCAGGACGGCGATCTCGTGGGTCACGACGTCGCCTCCGAGAGGCCGCGTTCCGCCAGAACCAGCGAGGCGGCGCGCCGCATGAGGTCCTGATCGGCTCGGGCGGCGATCCGCAGGCTGGCGACGCCCTTGTCGCCCAGCATGGTCAGTGCCTCGCCGGCCCGGAACCGCACCCACCAGGCGGGATCGGCCAGGGCCTGGACCAGCAGGGGCGCGGCCTCGAGCAGGCCGATGCGTCCTGCGGCCTCGCATGCGGCGGACCGGACTTCCCAGATCTCGTCTTCCAGCGCGGTCATCATCGCCGGCGCGGCTGCGGGATGGCCGAGCACGCCCAGCGCGCGGATGGAGGCGATCCGGAGTTCGAGCTCAGGCGCAGCCGCGTTGCGCATCAGGGGTTCGACGGCGCGGTAGTCGCCGGCTGCACCCAGAGCATCCGCCAGAAGGGCGCGGGTCGCCGCCGGCGCGGTCGACAGCATGAAGGCGTCCAGCGCCTGGGCCGGCGCGGCCTCGGCCGCGCGCCGGATGACCGGTTCGTACAGCAGCGAGTCCTGCAGCCCACCCGCGGCGATGTCGTTCAGCAGAGCGTTCAAAGGCGGGGCGGCATCCAGATCAAGCAGCGAGATCAGGATGGCGACCCTCAGGTCGCCGTCACGCGAGCGTTGAAGGACGCCTCGCAGGGCGTCCACCGTCGCCGTCTCGGGAAAGGCGCAGAGGGCCTCGGCCGATGCGATCCGGCCGGCCTTGCTGCCGCGATCCAGACGCGCCCGCAGCCGGTCGGGGACGCCCATCCCGACCAAAACCTCGATCAGCCGTTCCCGCTCCGCGCCACGGATCAGACCCAGCACATCCAGCACGGCCTCGGCCATTAACCGCGCGCGGCGCTGGTAGGGCTTCAGGCGCATGAGCGCTTCGAGGTCGCCGCCGAGGATATCGAGGAATGCGGTGCGTACGCGGGCCTGGTCCGCGGCGCGACGGGCGTCGCCGCGTTCCCGGAACAACCGGGCGATGATCAGCCCGAACATCCACGCGACCGCCGCCAGCCCCATGACCAGCGAACCTGCCCACAGGAGACCCAGCAGGCTCACCAGAAGCGCCAGCCAAGCCCGAGGCTGATCGCCTCGCGGTCATAGGCCCCGCGGTCCTCTTTCAGGACGCCGAAACGCAGACTGGTCCGGTCCGTCAAATCGACTTCCCCGCCGAGGCTGACGGCGCTGACGTCGACGGTCACGCCTTCGCTGGTTTCCGGTGCATCAGCGTGATCCAGACGGAGCCGCACACGGTCGGTGGCCGCCCACTGGACGCTGACGGCATAACCGTCCCGCCGTTGATCGGTTTCGTCCCAGACATTGATCCAGCGCGCGGCCAGCCGTAGGCGGCCATCGGCCAGCTCGGCGGCCAAACCGGGCTGCAGGCTGGTTACCGTCCCGCTGGCGAAGCGCGCGGTGGAGGCGTCCAGCGTCGCGCTGATCCCGCCGCTCAGGGGGACGTCGGCGCCCGCCCGCAGCGAGGCTTCCGGCCGGTAATCGGCCTCCACCGCAGCGCCCAAGGCCACATAGACGCCGCCGGCTCCGATCCGGTGGTCCAGGCGCCCCTCAAGGAAGACGTCGTCCTGACCGAACCGTTCGGTCCACTCGGCCGCGGCGCCGAAGCTCCACCGGTCACTCAGCGTCCGCACCGCGCCCAGGCGGGCCTCGCTCCAGTCCGGAAGGCCTGCGCCGAGGCGGCTGCGGGAGACGTCGAAATCCACTCTCCAGACGGCCGGCAGCCCGAGCGTCGGCCTCAGCGCGCGGACATCGGGACGGTCCGGCGAGGCGGCCAGCGCCCGTCCCGCCTCGACCTGGGCCTGTGCGAGATCGCCCCGGAGTTGCGCGGCACGGGCCAACCCGACGCGGGCGTCGACATAGTCCGGTGCGGCGTCCAGAACCGCGCGGAAATCCGCCTCGGCCTCGATGGATCGATGCAGCGCCAGCAGGGCGAGCGCGCGGTTCAGGCGGGCGTCCACATCTCCGGGACGGGACTGAAGGACGCGATCCAGTTTCTCCAGGGCCGCTTCGTTGCGTCCCGCCCGCCGATCCGCGACCGCCGCTTCATACAGCGCCGTCGGGTCGATGCGGACCTCAGCCGGGACGTCTTGAACGATCATGCCCCTGCTCCATCTGCGCCGTGGCCAGCAGGCGTCGGATACGCTGCACCAGTTCGTCGGGAATGAAGGGCTTGGCCAGATAGTCGGCGGCGCCCAGTTGCAGCCCGCCGACCACATCCTGTTCACGCTTCAGGGCGGTCAGCATGATCACGGGGATGTCGCGCGTACCGGCGCCGGCCTTGAGCCTGCGCAGCACCTCGAACCCGTCCATCACCGGCATCATAGCGTCGAGAACGATCAGATCGGGCGCATGATCCCTGACCATGTCCAGAACCTCGCCGCCATGCTCGGCCGCGAAGATCTGGTGATCCTCCGCCGCCAGCTTGTGCTGCAGCAAGGCCCGCAGTAGCGGGTCATCGTCCGCGATCAGAATGCGCGCCATTACTCGCTCCATAACTGGCCCGCCCGAACCTGGCGGCATGATGCAGTCGAGAGTGTGAATCAAGCCCTAGGGAAGAGACCACAATGCCGGTCGTCTGAAACGCAGGACGTTTCGGGAAGCTCACGCGACAATGCATTTCTCTAGCCGCCCTATGCCGCTCCAGGGTTCGACCGGGGTCCCGATTACGTCCGATGTCCCGCGGGGAGCCAACGTCCGCTCATGGCGCAACGCAGTCGTGGCGTGGGCGGTAAAACAAAGCCCCCGGGCGGATGGCCGGGGGCTTCACAAGGTCTAACGACGTGGGTCAGGCTGCACTCTTCCAGGTGGGCTCGAGGGCGATGTGGGGCGGGCAGGGCGCCACCGCCGGGACCGGCAGGCCGCCGAGCTCGTTGGCGTAGCCGTGGTTGACGTCGCGGTGGTGGGCTTCGTCGGCCCGGACGACCAGCACCACATCACGCAGGGTGGCGTCCTCGGGCAGGCCCCAATAGGCCTTGGCGATCGCCGGAGCGGGGACGTTGGGGCTGCGGCCCTCGTCGATCTCGGCCAGGTAGTGGGTGTAGCTGATCACCGCCTCTTCCTCGAAATAGCCGACCACGCGGTGCGCCGTCTTGGAGGAGACCAAGTAGAGGGCGAAGAAGAACAGGTAGAAGACCCACTGCACCGAGACGATGACGAACCGCTCGAACAGGGTCGGCTTGGCCACCTCGATGAAGGTCATCAGGTGCATGCGCTCGTTCTCGGCCTCGTCCATCAGCGTCTTGATCCACCCCTTGTCGTCGCACATGCGGCGCAGGCAGCTGAGGTGGTTGATGGTGGCACCGACCATCCCGGGCACGGCCGCGACCGTCTCCAGAACGACGGCGCGGTGACCGTAGCGCTTGGCGAAGAAGGTGTCGGCGCACCAGCGCAGCAGCTTGGTGAAGCCGAAGGCGACGCGGTCCGACAGCCCCTTGGGCTGGTGGTGGATGGAGAGATCGACGAGGGGGGCGCTCATGGCCTGTATCCTTGGGATGTCCGCCGGTCCATCCGGCGTGTGGCGATGACGGCGGTGTAGAATCACTCCCTGCATCCCGGTATTTGGGTCTTGACCCTAGGGGGAATTGCGGAGGCGCGGAGCGGTGGCCGGAAAGGGTAGGGAAGGATCGATGCGCGTCTTCCGATCGCCGATCACCTCGCCGTCGGCCCTGATCCGACCGCACTCGCCGTGGATCGCTGCGGGGGCGGCGCTGCTCGTCGCCGGCCTGGCGGCCTTGGTGCGGCTGCAACTGCCGGACCCGTTGGACGCGCAGGCGTCCTTCCTGATCTTCGTGCCGGCCGTCGTGGTCGGCGCGGCGCTCGGGGGCGCCGGGCCAGGCGTCTTCGCGACGCTGCTGGGGCTGTTCGGCGGTCTGGCACTGGCGCGGACCACGGACCCGTCCTGGCTGGAGACCCTGCTGTTCCTCATCGTCGCCGCCGCCGTAACGCTGGGCGGAGAGTGGTTTCAGCGCGCGCACCGCGAGCTTTCGGGCCGCGAGACCCATCTGCGCCTGATCCTCAACACTGTGCCGGAGGCCATGATCCTGATCGACGACAAGGGGGTCATGCGGGCCTTCAGCCCCGCGGCAGAACGTCTGTTCGGCTGGACGGCGGACGAGGCGGTCGGCCGGAACGTCAGCGTCCTGATGCCGTCGCCCCACCGCGAGGCGCACGACGGCTATCTGGAGCGGTACTATCGCACCGGTGAGCGGCGGATCATCGGCCTGGGCCGGGTGGTCGTGGGCGAGCGACGGGACGGCTCGACCTTTCCGATGGAGCTGGCTGTCGGCGAGATGCGCACCGCCGAAGGACGCTTCTTCACCGGATTCGTTCGCAACCTGACCGAGCGGCAGCAGGCGGAGGCGCGCCTGCAGGAGCTGCAGGCCGACCTGGTGCGCGTCTCGCGCCTGACCGCGCTTGGCGAAATGGCGTCGGCCCTGGCGCACGAACTGAACCAGCCGCTGACGGCCATCGCCAACTATCTGAAGGGCTCGCGGCGTCTGCTGGCGGCCGAGACGGTCCCGCTCGAGCGGGTGGCGGACGCCGTCGATCGCGCCGCTGAGCAGGCCCTGCGCGCCGGCGTCATCATCCGCCGTCTGCGTGATTTCGTTGCGCGGGGAGAGACCGAGCGGCGCATCGAGGACCTGCCCAAGCTGGTGGAGGAGGCCAGCGCCCTGGCGCTGGTCGGCGCGCGCGAGCACGGCGTCCGCGTTCGCTTCTATGTCGATCCCGCCGCCGACCGGGTGGTCGCCGACAAGGTTCAGGTGCAGCAGGTGCTACTGAACCTGATCCGCAACGCCGTCGATGTGATGGAGGATGCGTCGGTCAGGGACCTCGGGATCACGGTCGCCACGATCGACGACGAGCATGTGCGCATCACGGTCTCCGACACCGGGGAGGGGATTTTACCTGAGGTGGCGGACCAGCTGTTCCAGCCGTTCGTGACGACCAAGCGCACCGGCATGGGCGTCGGCCTGTCGATCTCGCGCACGATCATCGAGGCCCACGGCGGCCGAATCTGGTTTGAAGCCAACGACGCGGGCGGGACCGATTTCCACTTCACCCTGCAGCGCGCCCACCTTGAAGAGGAGCCGGTCGATGGCGAATGAAACCGTCGTCCATGTGATCGATGACGACGCCGCCGTGCGGGACTCGATCGCCTTCCTGCTGGAGACCGCCGATCTGACGGTCCGCACCCATGAGTCCGCTGTCGCCTTTCTCGCCGCGTTCGATCGATCGCCCGGCTGCATCGTCACCGACGTTCGCATGCCCGAGATGACCGGCATCGAACTGGCGCGGCGCTTGCGTGACGGCGGATCACGCGAGCCGGTGATCATCATCACCGGTCATGCCGACGTGCCCCTGGCGATCGAGGCGATGCACGCCGGGGTAGCCGATTTCATCGAGAAGCCGTTCGACGACGACCTACTGCTGGCGGCGATCCGGCGCGTCGTCGATAAGGCCGGCGAAGCGGCGTCGGCGGAGGCCGAGCGCCGGGAGATCGCCGCCCGCTTCGACAGCCTGTCCGGCCGGGAGCGGGATGTGCTGAAGGGGCTCGTCGAGGGGCACGCCAACAAGGTCATCGCCTACGACCTCGACATCAGCCCGCGCACCGTCGAGGTCTATCGCGCCAACCTGATGTCGAAAATGCAGGCGGGAAGCCTGTCCGAACTGGTGCGGATGGTCCTGACCCTGCAGTCGTTCACGAACGACAGCTCAGTTATCTGAATGTCGCGTTTTCGGACCTTGGGCGGTTTCCGCTCCTGGCGCTTCTCGGAAGCAGCGTCTCCGACAGCAGACAAGACCAAGCATCCGCCCACGACTGGAAGCTGGCCTATCAACAATCCTATGCTGGCGACCAAGCGGCCTAGCGTCTTTTGAGCGAACAGGCACTGTAGTGCCCGTACCATTGCCTGCCGGAGATCTTTTTCAACTCGGTAGGCACCTTGCGCATCGGACTGGTTAGGGTTGCAGAAATCGATGTGGGAAGGCGTTTATAATAACCGGATTCGCGCGGTTTGATTCGCGATCAGTCGCAGGGGCCCATGGCGAGAACCTTCAGCGGTTCCACGATCAAGTCGTGGTTCCAGTACAGGTGCGAGCGGAAGACTCGCTACGAGTTGTTCACCGACGCCGAGCTGAGCGCGGTGCCCGTCGCCAAGGTCGTCAAAAAGAAGTCTTGGGCGGACGAAGGGGTCGAGTTTGAGAACCGGGTCGTCGCCAAACTCCATTGTGAACGGGGCGTCCTACAGCCTTCCCGGCGACTTGATCCGCTGGAAGAGAAGGTCACTGCAGCCTTCCTTCAAGGGCGCAGCCCGACGCCGTTTGCGGCCCAAGCCAATCTGACGCCGAACGGTACGCCAGCCTTTCTCGCGGGCACGGACCTCGCATTGAAGCGGAACCTGCCGGACCTGATCCGGCGCGCTCCGGCGACGCCGGGCGGGTGCCCGGTCTTCACAATCATCGACGTGAAGGCGACGCGTCGGGCGACCGTATCGGCGACCTGTGCGTGTCCGGCCTCAACGCCGCGATCGACCAGCTCAGCCTGTACTCCCGTAGCAGCCGACTGGACCCTGAAACCAAAGCGGCTTCCAATCTCACACTGACCGACTTGGCCGACCGGCCGGGTCTGCCCCGCCGCAAGGTCAGACTGATTGCTCATAAGATGGGCCTTGTTCCGACTGCGCGTACGGGATCCCAAACATACTGGTTCGCCCCAGCTCAGGTAGAAGCGTTCGAAAAGCTTCTCGCAGACCTTGTGTGCCGCAAGCATGCAGCCGCCGCCATTGGATTGTCAGGCACCGCGTTTGGGGCGCTTCTCGCCCACGTCGGACTGCAACCCTACACCCGGCTGGGCGAAGCGGACCCCGCCGTCGACAAGTTTCTCGGATCGGAAATCCGCAGTCTGCTCGATCGTATCGCCCGGCAAGCCGTATTGGTCGATCAACCCGGCATCGCCTTCGAAAAATTCTGTCGCCGGTCGGACCAGGCGCCCGCAGATGTAGCGTGGGCGATCCTCCAAGGCCGCCAAACTGTCACGCGCATCGGCGAGACCGGTTTTGCGGGCATCGAGTTGCCGGTTGCGGACGTGAAGCCAAAGGTCACCCAAGAGCCTAAGCCGAGGCGGTCGAGCCGGGTGCCGGGAATCAGCTTCGCTGATGCGGCATCCCGCTTGGGCGTCGCGCAGACAGCCATTCCGGGACTTGTCGAAGCAGGGCTTCTGACGGAGCAGGACGTCGCCGGCCGAGTGCGCCGGATCGTGGACTCAAGTCTGGACCATTTCGATTCCCGATACGCTGCAGTGACCGCCTACGCTCGCGCGTTCGATCTTTCACCTCAGAAGGCAGCAGCGGAATTCCAAGCGGCCAATGTGACCATGCTGCGTCGTGAGGGGCGTCAGAAGGTTGTCTGGGCGGATCGGGCCAGCGTCATCGAAGCGATGGGAGAGCAGTGGGACTTGACGAAGCTGGATGGATTCTCATCCACCATCTGGAACGCCTTCCGGCAGTACCTCAACGAAATAGGCTCTCCAAATCGACTGGTAAATGCAGTCGGCGCTGCAGCCCGTCTTCGTTCCGGTTCAGGGTTCACGCTGCTTCATCTATCGACGGATCTGGAAGAACGGTCGCTCACTGTCAGCGCCAGCGCGGTCCAGAAGTCGTCGCCCGCCTGGTTTGAGCTACTCAAGGCGCATGAGGCCCATGTTCGTGAAATCTGGCCCGAGGCGACCGTGCACAGCGATTTCGAATCGATCGCCCTCACCCAGATCCACGCGATTGGATCAGAGGCCGTGGCCAATCGACTGATACCTGTCGTCACCTCCGTAGACTATATCGCCACGAGGCTGCGCATGCTGAGGTTGATGGAAGTCACTGAAGCCAGTCCAATTTTCTCTGTCAAACAGGCCGCCTAGTCCAGTTTCATAAGACGGAGAACGTCCAGAAAACGGTGACGCCGAAATGCCTTCGCATTGATTTTATTGAGCTTCCGAGTCCAGACATATATGTCGTCCGACAACCATTTCCACTGCGTATGATCGACGAACGTCGTCGGGTTTGAGAACCCGCCGTGAGGTCTGGAGCGCGAAGGCCCAATATACGTTTACTTGTCGCGCGCCCGGAGGCCTGATGTCTGCTTTGGACGGCGAACGCTTCTAGTGATATCGAGCTTGGGCTTATGTCGAGTTCTCGGTCTTGGGTCCGGCGAATCTTCGACCGGCAGTCTGCAGATAGCCAACTAGCATTTAACGGGTTGGTTGGCGGGTGTTTTTCTCTCGCGGAGGTGGTACGCCTTCGGCTTGAGGAGCTTCCTGTATGCGCAGCCTGTTGAAACAGTTCGTTTTTGCCGCAGCTGTCGTGCTGCTTGGAGGGCAGCCCGCAGTCGCGCGCGAGGATGCGCCGCCCACGCCTGTTGAAGATTGGTCGCTTGAAAAGGTCCAGGTCATCGGAGCGGCCCTGTATCGCCAGGATGCTGCTGCGGCTGTAGCTAGCGACGCGCTCACGCGACATTTCCGCAACCGTCTTCCCGCGGGTTTGATCGGCTGGATCGTAGTCGATGAGGGGGAGAACCAGCGAGTCCGTTTTTTGAGCCAGGAGAATGGCCAGCGACGCGCCGCATGGGATGTGCTGGTCACCAGCGAAGGAGCAGGTCCGGTGGAAGCGGCTGTCGACCCTGTCCTGCCCGCGGACCAACTCGCGCGGTTCGACGCGCGCATGACGGCTGCAAATCAGATCGGCGAGCTGCGTTGTGCTCAGCGTTATAATGCCGTCGTACTCAAAGATCCGGACAGCGAAGATTGGCTGGTCTGGCTGCTTGCCTCCACCACGGATCCCAACAGCCTGATCCTCACCGGCCACTACCGTTTTCGCATCTCAGCGGACGGCCGTTCGCTGCTGCGGCGCGACCAGCTTTCCGCGACCTGTATCACATCTGACCGACGTGAGGCCGCCCGCGACGGTCAGTTGAACGCGCTTGTCGTGAGCCACATCGTCTCCCCGTTGCCGGTGGAGACCCATGTCTTTGCATCGCTGTTGTATCGCCTGCCCATCTACGTGGTCACCGTGGGCAACAACACGATCTGGGCCGTCGAAGGGGCGAAGATCCGGCGCTCCCATGTGCAGAACTGACAGTTGGACAGCGACGCAGTGCGGCGTGGTCGGAAGGCGTGCAAGCCCTGAGAACCAGAGTCCAAGTTCGTCAGCGGTCGACGCCGCTGAACTCCGCTTTGTATCGGATATATTCGGGACGATGCGGACGTCTGCGACGTTTCGCTGAAGCCAGGGCGCCCAACCGCTGACAGAACCTAAAGATTATAGGGTTGGAGGACTTGGTGCAGGTTGGATGGTCAGTTCGACCGTGTTCCCGCCTATGCCAGGCAATCGAACTGTCGCCCGTCCCCCCTCGTTGAGGGTGAGCATCGGTCGAGCAACGACGATCCATTGCTCAGCTTCAGGACGAGCAATCGTTGCTTTCAACGTCAGCCGCTGACCTGCGCCTTCCGTCAGACTTGTGTCGATACGATAACGTCCATCGACCTGCGCATAGGCGGAGGAGCCAGGAGACATGGTCAGGGACGGAGCATCGACGATTTGACCTGTCTGGGACAAGGCGACCGCCACGACGTATTTTGGTGTCTCTGCGTCTTGCGCAAATGCGGGCGCGGACAACACAGCTGTCCCGATGACCAGGAATGCTACAGGCCGCATCTCCAATGTCCCCTGAAAACCAGTGAGTGGTTGTTCCGCTCTGGTTCAGATATAGAGCAAAGCTCGCTGGCTATCTCGGGCCGGCACTGGATGATCGTTCAAAAAAGGCCATTTGCGCGGTGCTGAGAGCGCATCCGGTGCGGAGTTCTTGTCGAGTCACCCCGCAATCGGCAACGCCTGGGTCTGCGTCGCTGCCAGCAGCCCAAGGTGTAAAGACTGACAGATCAAAGCGGTCCGGGCGGGATGCCGACGATCGAGCGGTCATACTGCACTGCATCGCGGCTCTGGATTTCACGAAGCTCCTTGCGCTTGGCCTCGACCAAAGCGGCATATTGCTCAGGCGTGTAGCAGATGGTCTGCTCAAGCCGGCGTCCCGTCAGAGCTCGCCGTTCGCAGACACGCCGAGGCCGTTCCTGCGCTGTGGTCTGAGCGACTGGTCCAGTCTGAGGCGTTGCGACCTCGCCAGCCGGCGACGTCTGACCAGAAGCCTGAGCGGCGAGAGTAGCGGCGAAGAGCAGAGAAACTGGGAACACGGCTGTCTCCTTTTCGGACCAGACAAGCTCCCACGTCTATCCCTTCCTGGCAATCCAAGAGTTTGTCTCAGAAATACTTAAGGTTGAGGTGAGGTCGGTGCGATGACCACGTCTCCGCTCGAGGCCGGCCGAACCACCGTCTGGCGTTCGATCACCACCGGTTCGGCGGCTCGGGCCTGTGCTGCGCGCGCTTGTTGGATCGCCCTGTCTGCTTCCGCCCGAGCCGCCATGGCCTGAGCCTGGGCCAGCGCGATACTGTCGCGGGCGTCGGCCTCACTGTTCCTGACAAGGGCGCTTTGCGCGGTGGCTTGGGCGTCGGCGGCAGCGGCTTCGGCCTGGGCCAGGCGAAGCTCTGCCGATGGATCACGATCGGAGGGCCTAGTGAACAACCATAGTGCGACGGCGATTACGATCGCGGCCAGCAGAGCGGCCAACCACCAGCCTGTGCTGCTTTCGCGCTCGACGATGATTGTTTCCTCCACACGCGGGAGCGTGCTGGCGATCGGAATGATCACATTCGGGTCGTCCTGCGAAACTCGTCCATTGCCGTCTCCTCCTCCACTTTCGGAGCCAAACCCAATGTCGGGTTCTATGGTTCCGCTTGCTCTGGCCTGACTGCAACCTGCGCCGTTGTGCTGCGTTTTACGGTCGAGCTTTCAACCTTGACCGGAGTTTCGTCGTGACGATTCGAACCAAAGCCCTGATGGCGGCCGTCGCCGCAATGACGCTGGGCGCGGCCGCCTGCACCCAGGCCGAGCAGGAAAAGACCGAAGCGCATGCGGAAGCTGCGGCCGACAAGACGGCCGATGTCGCGTCTCAGGCCGGAGAAGTGATCGAAGGCGGCGCGATGAAGGCGGCGCAGGCGGTCGAGAGCGGCGCCGGCAAGGTCGCTGACAAGCTCGAAACCGAACAGGCCGAAGCGGCGGCCGAGGGCAAGCCCGGCGCGATCAATCCCGCGACCGACCAGCGCGTGCCGGCGAACAGCAACTAAAGACGATCAGGCGGGGGGCGGCGCGCCGCCTTCCGCCAAGATCGCATCGATCAAAGCGCGGGCTTCCTGGCTGGACCAGTCCGCCTCACCCTTCATGACAGCCCGAATGACGCCCTGACGATCCAGGACGATGGTCTGCGGCATGGCGCCCTTGCCGGGAAACTCGAACGGCAGCTGGAATTTGGCGTCGTTGTAGAAGGGCAGGGGCGCGTGGTCGGCCAAGAAGCGTTTCGCCTCGGCTGCGGCTTCGGGTGTGGCGTCCACGTTGATCGGCAAGACGACCAGATCCTCGTTGGTCTCATAAGCCTTCGCCAGCGCCTGAAGCGTGGGCATCTCCGCCTTGCAGGGCGCGCACCACATCGCCCAAAGATTCACGACCACGACCTTGCCTTGGAAGGCCGAGAAGCGGACGGCCGTGCCGGTGCGGTCGCGGAAGGCGTATTCGGGCGCTGACTTGGCCTCGGCCGGGGTCGACAGGGCGGCCAGCGATCCGACCGCAAAGCGCGCCAGGTCGCTTTTTGGCGCCGCAGCGGTGGTTGTCGTCTGTTCGACTTGCGCCTTCTGGCGATGATTGGCGTATAGCGACATCGCCATGCCGCCGGCGCCGGCGATGGTGCTGACGACGACGACCGCGCCGACGACCGCCCAGATCGCCTTTCTTGAGCCGCTCATGACCGAAACACCTTCTTCCGACGCCAATCCATCCGGCGGTTCGACTGCGCCGGTGAAGCCCGCGGGTCAAGACATGTGGGGCGGACGCTTTTCGTCGCGCCCCGCCGAGATCATGCAGGCGATCAACGTCTCCATCGGCGTGGACCAGCGCCTGTGGCGTCAGGATCTGGCCGGATCGCGGGCCCACTGCCGCATGCTGGCCAAGCAGGGCATCATCGCGCAGGCCGATGCGGACGCGATCCTGGGCGGGCTGGAGGTCATCCAGTCCGAGATCGAGGCCGGGACCTTCCCGTTCCGCGACCAGTTCGAGGACATCCACATGAATGTGGAGGCGCGCCTCAATGAACTGATCGGCGAGCCGTCGGGCCGGCTGCACACGGCGCGCAGCCGCAATGATCAGGTTGCCGTCGATTTCCGCCTGTGGGTGCGCGACGCCTGCGATAGCTCGGTCGCCCAGTTGAAGGCGTTGCAGGCCGTCCTGCTCACGCGAGCCGAACAGCATGCCGGCGACCTGATGCCCGGCTTCACCCATTTGCAGACCGCTCAGCCCGTGACCCTGGGCCACCATCTGATGGCTTATGTCGAGATGTTCGGCCGTGACGCGGGGCGTTTCGCCGACGCCCGCGCTCGGATGAATGAAAGCCCGCTAGGGGCGGCGGCCCTGGCTGGTTCGCCCTTCCCCATCGATCGTCAGGCGACGGCTGCGGATCTCGGTTTCGACCGGCCGATGGCGAACTCGCTGGACGCCGTATCGGACCGAGATTTTGCGCTGGAGAGTTTGGCCGCCGCCTCGATCACCGCGGGGCATCTGTCGCGCTTGGCCGAGGAGATTGTGGTCTGGATGACGCCGATGTTCGGCTTCGCCAGCCTGCCCGACGACCTGACCACCGGCTCGTCGATCATGCCGCAGAAGCGCAATCCGGATGCCGCCGAACTGGTGCGGGCCAAGACGGGCCGGATCATGGGGTCTCTGGTCGCCCTGTCCACGGTGATGAAGGGCCTGCCGCTGGCCTATTCCAAGGATATGCAGGAGGACAAGCCCCCGGTGTTTGAGGCGTTCGACGCCCTGGACTTGGCCCTGGTCGCGATGACGGCGATGGTGTCGGCGCTGCAACCGAATACCGAGCGGATGGCCCAGGCGGCGGGCGCAGGCTTTTCGACTGCGACGGATCTGGCCGACTGGCTGGTGCGCGAACTGAACCTGCCGTTCAGAAAGGCGCACCATGTGACGGGCGCGGCGGTCAAGCGAGCGGAGGGGCTGGGCGTGGATCTGTCGCAACTGCCGCTGGAGGAAATGCAAAAACTGGAGCCGGGGATCACCGAAGCGGTTTACAAGGTGCTGACCGCCGAGGCTTCGTGCCAAAGCCGCCAAAGCTATGGGGGAACCGCGCCGGAACAGGTCCGTGCGCGCATCGCCGACTGGAGAGCCCGCCTGTGAAAAAATCTCTGATCCTCGCGGGCGCGCTCGCCCTCCTGACCTCCGCCTGCGGCCGGATGGCCGATCTGGAATCGCCGGTGCGCGAGACCGAGCGTGCGCCGCGCAGCAGCCGAGCGCCGGGGCTGCCCGAGCCGGCGACCATGAACCGTCCGTCCAGCAGCGTGCCGATCGACGGTGGCCCGTCCAACCCGATCGGCGCCGGCGCCGCCCAGAACGACCCGCGGTAAGTTGCACCATTTCGACCTGAAGGACGGTGCCCTCCATGCCGAGGGCGTGCCGCTGGAGCTGATCGCGGACGAGGTCGGCACACCGGCCTATGTCTATTCGACCGCGACCCTGAAGCGGCATTACGGCCTGCTGCGCGCCGCCGCCGATGCGCATCGGGACGCTCTGGGCGAGGCCCTGATCGCCTTTGCGGTCAAGGCCAACTCCAACCTTTCGGTGTTGGCGACCCTGGCGAAACTGGGGTCCGGCGCGGACACCGTCTCCGAGGGCGAAATCCGCCGCGCCTTGGCCGCCGGCGTGCCGTCCGACCGGGTCATCTTCTCCGGCGTGGGCAAGACCGACGTCGAAATGGCCTTCGCCATCAGCGTCGGCGTGCGCCAGATCAACGTCGAATCCGGCGCCGAGCTGGACCGGCTGATCGCCATCGCGGCCATGATGGATGCGGCCCCGGCCATCGCCGTCCGGGTGAATCCGAACGTGGGCGCGGGCGGTCACGCCAAGATCACCACGGGCGGCAAGGGCGACAAGTTCGGCGTGCCGGTCGAGGAGGCGATGGACCTCTATGCCCGCGCCTCGGCCTCGCCCCATGTCACGCCCGTAGGCCTGGCCTGTCATATCGGCAGCCAGATCACCGACCTTAAGCCGCTGGAGGCCGCCTTCGAGGTCTTGGCGGACATGACGCGCAAACTGCGGGCGCAGGGTCATGCCGTGACCCGCCTGGATCTGGGGGGCGGGCTGGGCGTGCCCTATTCCGGTGGGACCGAGCCGCCGTCGCCGGCCGAATATGTCGCCATGGCCGCGCGGGTTTTGAACGGGCTGGACGTCGAGGCGGCGTTTGAGCCGGGCCGGCTGCTGGCCGCCAACGCCGGCGTGCTGCTCAGCCAGGTGATCCAGGTCAACGAACGCTCGGACGGACGGCGCTTTCTGGTGCTGGACGCGGCGATGAACGACCTGATGCGGCCGGCCCTGTACGACGCCTTCCACAACATCCAGCCGGTCAATCCGCGCGAGGGCGGGGCGAAGTCCTATGATGTGGTCGGGCCGGTGTGCGAGACGGGCGACACCTTCGCGCGTGACCGCGCGCTGCCGCCGCTGGAGGCCGAGGACCTGATCGTCTTCACCGGCGCGGGGGCTTACGGCGCGGTGATGTCCAGCGAATACAACAGCCGGCCCTTGATCCCGGAAGTGCTGGTGGATGGCGATCAGTGGGCCGTAATCCGGCCACGCCCGACGTATGAAGAGATGCTGGACCGCGAGCCGTTCGCCGATTGGCTTTGATCGCCGATTCTTCTCGACCGTTATAAAGTAACACGCTATAGGGCCGGTCATGTCCCCCGGTCCCGAACAGTCCGTTATGCTTTCCCTGCTGGGCGGCGGCTTCGTTGCGGCCTTCCTGCATGCGGCCCTGCCGACCCACTGGCTGCCCTTCACCCTGGTGGGGCGGGCGCAAGGCTGGCGGCCGTCGCGGATCCTGATGGCGGTGACGGCGGCGGGCCTGGCCCATATCGCCACGACGGCGGTGGTCGGTGGTCTGATCGTGGCGGCGGGTCTGGCGCTGGATCAGTGGATCGAGGGCGTGCTGCCCCACCTGGCGGCGGTGCTGCTGTTTCTGTTCGGCGCCTTCTATCTGGCGCGCGCGACCCTGAAGCGCCCGGCGATGGCCGGTGGTCCCGCGGTCGAGACGCCCGAGCCGGCCGTGTCCGACAAGGCCGCCTTCCTGGGTCTGGTCGCCATGATGGCGGTTTCGCCTGGCGAAGTGCTGCTGCCCATCTATCTGTCTTCGGCCTCAGCGGGGCTTGGAGCCTTGGCGCTGCTGACGGTGGTGTTCGCGGCGGGGACCATCGCCGGCATGGCGGTCTTCACGGCTCTGGCCAGCGCAGGCGCCTCGATCCTGCGGCTTGAACGCTGGGCGCGATATGAGGGGGCGGTGCTTGGCGTGGCCCTGATCGGTCTTGGCCTCGTTGTCGCCATGCACCAACACTGACGCGATATTACATGATAACATTCAATGCGTTATCATGTATCGGCTTGGCTGTTGCGCCAGAGGGCGTATAGGCGAGCCATGAACGCCGCGCACGACCACAGCCCCAGCCACCGGCATGACCACGATCATGCGGATCATGGCCACGGGCATTCCCACAGCCACCACGGACACAGCCACGGCCACGGCGGCCATAGCCACGGCCCGGTGGACACCGGCGACTGGCGCTATGCCGTCGGCCTGGTGGTCAATCTGCTGTTCGTGGCGTGCGAGTTCGGCGCGGGCCTGATCGCGGATTCGACCGCCCTGTTGGCCGACGCCGGGCACAATCTGTCGGACGTGCTGGGTCTGGCCATGGCGGGCGGCGCGGCCTGGCTGGCGCGACGCGGCGCACACGGGGCGGCGGGCGGTCGGCGCACGTATGGTTTCGGCAAGGCCACAGTTCTGGCGGCGCTTGCCAATGCGCTTCTGCTGATCTTCGCCTGCGGGGCCATCGCGTTCGAGGCCGTGCGGCGGTTCAACGAGCCCGCCCCGGTCGGATCGGGCGTTATCATGGCGGTCGCCGGCATCGGCTTCGTCATCAACCTTGGCACCGCGCTGCTGTTCATGAAGTCGCAGCACGACCTGAACGCTCGCGGCGCCTATCTGCACATGATGGCCGACGCGGGCGTGTCGCTGGGCGTGGTACTGGCGGGCGGGCTGATCATGATGACCGGCTGGTCGGTGGTCGATCCGCTGGTCAGCCTGGCGA